>Ga0115007_10000530_pt1 | contig 25239 bp, 28 predicted proteins | sample ArcOceMetagenome_2_FD_87166 | JGI IMG/M metagenome (GOLD analysis project Ga0115007, IMG submission 87166) | Marine eukaryotic phytoplankton communities from Arctic Ocean - Arctic Ocean ARC135M Metagenome | ecosystem: Environmental > Aquatic > Marine > Oceanic | place: Arctic Ocean | collected...
AAAGGGAGTTCACCACCGAAGCGCAGGCTGGGATGTTGCAGCAAATCAGCGGCGAGCTGGAACGCGCGGAGAAGGTACGTATTTCCCGTTTAACACGTTCCGCCTCCCTGATTGCCCATACGAGGCTGACACTTTCTTTTTTATCTCTCAAGTCGCGGGACGAAGCCGAGCGAAGCAAAGCGGCGCGGGACGAGAAGGTGTTGAAACTGCAAGCCGAGTTTGACCGAGCCGCCGCGGAGTTGGCGCAACGGAACTACCAGATTCACCAGATGCAGCGCAACGCTTGCGGGGGCGGCAATTTTGGAGCTTCCGGGAGGGAAAGTCTCGGTGGAGGTGTCGGGGGGATCTCCCTCGGCGATAGCGGTCGCGAATCGTCGTTGGCATCCGCAGCAGGGCGTCACTCGATGTCCCCTCGGCAGGCGGAGGATTTGCGAAACGCGGAAAGCGTGGCGCGGCAGTCGCAGGAAAGGCTGTTGGAACTCGTCGCGGCGAGGCAAGCCGCGGAGAGGGACGCCGCGGACGCGAAAAGCGCGGCGCAGGGTTGGGAAACCGAGGTTGGCCAGCGACGGAAAGATTTGGAAATCATGCAAGAAGAGCTGGAAGGGTGTCTGGAGGAGGAACGCGCCGAGCGACGGAAAGCGGAGGAGGCATTCGCGTCGGCGCGGGAAAAGAGTGCAAATTTGGAACGCGTGGTGGAACAACGAGCGGAGGAAATCTACGCGTTGGAGGAAAAGCTGGTGGCCGCGACCGGCGCGACTGAGAAAATGAAACGCTCGTGTGAAGAGCGAGACGCGCTGCTTCGCGACGGGTCGTGTGTTTTGGAACAGAAAGAAGCCGAGTTGGACGCCGCCGCGGAGTACGCGCTGCAGTTACGGCAACAGCTGCAAACCCTGGAGCGCCAACGCTTGGAAGCGAAGGCGATTGGAACGCCTTCGAAAACGGTGGCGAAGATGGCGGCCAAGGAGGGTGAGATTCGGACGCTGCGAGCGGAACACGAACAGTCAATGGCGGACGCGAGCCGTGACCGCGACGCGTTAAAACTCGCGCTGCAGGAGAGGGACCTGGCGCTTGCCGAGGCGTCGCGCGAGCTGCGAGTCCGCGAGGGCGAACAGCGCCGGCTTGAAACGGAAGTCGCGAAGCGCGGCGCGGCGCTTTCGCCCGTGCGCGGGGAACTTGACTCAACGCGCGCGACCCTGGCGTCCATGAGGGCCACGCTGGACTCACGAGACGCGCAGCTGGCGGAGATTAGTTCGCAGCTGCGAGTCGCCATGTCCGCGGAGAAGAAGCAAACCGAGCGGATGCGTCGGCTGGAGATGTCGTTGACGGAGCGCGAAACGATGGTGCGCAACATGGACGCGCAGCTTAAAGCGGCGGAAACGACCGCCGCGGAAGCGACTTCCACGGTGGCGGAACGCGACGAAATGTACCGAGCCTTATCGCAGCGCGAATCCACCCTGGTTGACCTGCAGGCGCGGCTCGCCGCGGGCGAGGCGTCGCAAGGCGAGCTTCAAGCGGCGCGGCGAGCCGAGGCTGCCGCGCGCGCGCGCGCCGAGGCGCTCGCCGCGGAGATCGCCAAGGAGGAGACCAGAAGCGCGCGTCTTGTTGAAGAGCTTGTGGCTGCTGAGGAGCTCGTTGAGCTTGAGCGCGAACGACGCGCGCAACTGGAATACGAAACGAACGAAGCCGTGGCGCAAAGCGAAGCGGCGAACATGGAACGCGTGGCTGAGCTGGAAGGTGCGATTTTACAAATCCAAACAACAGCGGAGCAGCGCATCGAAGAAGCGGAGGGTAGGGTTGGGTCTGATGAATTGAAACGACGTCTCGCAGCGGCTGAACAAGCCCTGGCGTTCGCCATGGAAGACCTGGAGAGTCACAAACTCGAGCTGGACGCCGCGCACAAAACGCTCGCGGCGACGGATGCGGATCGGAAACGGCGGCAATCCTTGGAAGCGAAACAAATCGACTCGCGTCGCGCGGTGGCGGAAGCCGAGAACCGCGCGTCGGCGGCGCGGCTTTCGTTTGCGAACGCGGAGAGACAATGCGCGGAGCTGGAAACCACGGTTGCGAGGCTCACGAACGACTTGGAAAGCGAGCGGAAACACACCAAGCTCTCCATGGAAACAGCCGCGCTGCTTCACCTGCAAAAAGAAGACGCCGCGAACGCGTCGCGCGCGGCGCTTGACGCGAAGCTCGCGGCGGCGGAGGCGGCGGAGACCGCAAGCCGGCGCGTCGCGGAGCGCGTCAGCGCGGAACTCGAGGAGCTCCGGGGCGATTTCGGGCTACAGCAGCAAAGAAACGAGGACGTGGATGACGAGCTTCGCAGAATGGAGGACGAGCTCGCCGAGGCGGACGAGAAAGTCGCCGCCGCGCTCGCCGAGGCGGATGACGCCAAGGAAAAAGCCGATTTGACTGAAAAAGAGAGTCTGTTTTTCCTGGGCGAGATGCAAGCCGCCGTGGCGGACGCGGAGAAGAAAATCGTGGCGCTTCACAAAACCGTGGCTTCACGGGACATGAAGCTTTCGCAAGTCACGGGCGAAGTGAAGGCGCTGAAAAACGCGTTGATTGAACGGGAGACACGAATCGCGTCGCTGGAAAACGACGGAAGAGTGGTTTTCGAAAACGAACTCGCCCTTCTCAACAAGGCGCACGCCGAGGAGCTGGTGTTCGCGAAGGGCGAGGTCGAGGGCGCGAACGTGATGCTCGACATGGAGAACCAACAGCTGGTGGCGAGCCTCGAGGAAAAGAGGGCGAAAATCAAGAGCCTGCAAAGCGAGCTTTCCCGAGCCGTGACGAAACACAAGCAGCTGAAAGACACGTCGGAGATGGCCAAGGCGGCGCGCACCGTGGCGGAGGAAGGGCGAGTGGCGGCGGAACTCGCGTTGCGGGGCGGGTCGGGTGGGAACGTCGTTTCCGTGGAGACGCACCAGTTAAAAATCCACGAGTTGGAACGCGAGTTGGCGGACACGACCGCCGCCGCCGTTGCGATGGGAAAGGCGATGTGGGAGCACGGCATGCGACCGAAAGATCTGGATTCAAACGCCGCGAGCGCGTTGGATTTGTTCGCGGGTGCCACCGCCGCCGCGGCGAGCGCCGCCGCCGCGGCGACGCCCAAGAGCAAGATTCTCGAAATGACGGAAGCTGCCGGGAAGATAAGTTTCTCGAAAATACGAGCGGGCGTGGAACGGCGCAAGTCTGAGATAAAAAAAAGGAGCTCCCTGGGTCTGGATAACGCGTCAACGGAACTCGCGTCACTTAGGGCCACGATCGCGACGATGATGGACGGTAGCGCGCAAAAAGGGCCGCCGGGTCCTGCGAAAACGAAAACCGTCGCGGCGGAAACGCCCGTGTCGAGAAACACGCGACCGGTTTCCCTGCGGTACTCGATGTCGCGGATGACGTTCGGGGATGAACTTGTTTCCGTGGCGCCGCCGAGAAGAGCATCCGTGGCGCCTCTTCCTGCTATACCTACTGACGTGGAGAACCTGCACCTGCCGGAGACCAAGGAAACCAAGAACCGCGATTCCCTCAGATCGGTGGGGAGCGTCGGGTCCAAAGGCAGCCGCCGGGAAAGCGCGCGCATGGCGACGCGACGCAAAGCGCTGCGGAGCTTACAGTCGCACTCGCTGGTGAATGGGTTGTAAGACGGGGGCTACGTGTTTCGACCCTAAACCCGGTATTCACGATAGCACGCTACATACCTTACAACACCCTAAATCTCTCAGCGCCGACAATTGAAACGCAGAAGTCCTCTTCGCGAAAATCTCTCGACGCCACTGCTACTAAGTAATTCAACCGCTAGGACGCTACTAAAAAACCGGTCACAACACCAGCCTCCACTGCATGACGGTCATATCCGCCCCCACCGTGATGACGTACATGTCATCGAACGTGAACCGCACGTTCGTGACTTTCGAGGAGTGCCCTCCGAAAACCCGCGCCGCGGCGCCTTTGTGCGCCGGGTACTGGAAAAGCTTCAAACACCCAAACGCGTCACTGGTCGCGACAATCGTCCTACGCGATTGGAAATAAAAGTGTCAGCCCTGTATATCGCGATGTATGGACAACACTCACCAGCTTCGGTAAAACAGTGTGCCTGGATTTGGGAAACGCGCAAGGCCGTACCTGGTGCGCGACCGGTCGCACGAAAGCACGTCCGTTCCCATGGAGTACTTTGGCAAAATTCCTTGCACCGGCCACCCCACCACTGAGGTCCACGTCCCCCAATCCACGTTCCGCGCGTCCGCGGGGAACGCGATTTGTTTGCCCCCCGGCGCTTCCCAGAACATCGCGTCGAAGTCGCCCGACACGCTTTGTAAAATAGTGCTGTCAGAGGACCAATCCAGGTGCCTGACGAAGGAGGCGTGGCCTTTGCAAACCCCGGTTCGTCCGAACTGCTTGTTCACGTCGTAAATGTCGACATGGTTGTCGTGCGACCCAGCGGCGAGGTACGCGCCGTTCGGAGAGAACTTAACCTCGTGAATCGGTTCCTCGCGGTCCTTCTTGGCGTGCATCGTGTCCAAAGAATCCGCGCTCAGAACCACTAAACCGCCGCCCGCGAGCCCGACTGCGATTTGCGAACCGTCGGGGTGGTACGCCACTGACCGACCCCGCGCACCCAAATCACGCACAAGCAACATCCGCCGGCTCCCCAAGTCCCACACGCGGACAGTACAATCGTCCCCGACCGTCACGAACTGGTGTTCGCTCGGGTGCGTGGCTAATCCCCAAATCGTGCCGTACCCGTGGCCTTGCAAAAGCAAAGTGTGCGAGTACGACGTGGTGTCCATCTCGTATATCTCGCCTGACCGCGTGCCTATTAACAACATGCTGTTCGCAAGGTCGAGGCTCTTGATACAGCTCCCGTTGGCGTGCGGATGGGAAAGGGAAACCTCTTTCAAACACTGCATCAAATCGATTGTCCAAAACTTTACGGAGCCCTCCTTGCCGCCTGAAACGATGGTGTCCCTCGTCGCGAACACGGCGTGCGTCACGCTGTGGCACCGGCGCATGTTCGTCGCGAGCTGGTACCCTTTGAAAAGATACAAAGAACCGTCTTGGGTACCCACCACCGTGGTGTCCGGGCCGGGGAAACAAACACACAACATGGTTTGCATTTTTCCTGGGTGTAAAAAAGAAAAGTGTCAGTCTTGTATGTTCAAACAGTGTTGGGATTGATTGGGAAATACAATACGCACCTTTTTTGTTCAGAACCGCTTTGCGGGATTCAAACGGCGACGTGCTCCAAAATGCGAGGTGCTTGATTCCGCAGGTCACGACGTAGTCCTGAAACGGGCTCCAGTTCACGGAGACTATTTTTTCCGGGCTGCCCTTCGAGCTAGCTAGCATCGTACCGGTTTGCCACCGGTAAACCACCAAGCTGTGGTTGTGGTCCGCGCCCACCGCGCACAGCAGGGCGCCGTCGCGAGAAAAAGTACAACTGACCACGGCTTTTTTTAGGAAACCCTGTAAAAGAAAAGTGTCAGTCTTTCGTAACGTGTATGAGCAAACAGTCGTAGTAATCGGGCCGAACAGTTTTGGGATTTGGGAAGCACAAGACGTACCTGCAACGAGACCAGCGGTTTTTTCGTGTCGTCGCTACTCCACACCAACACCTTCGGGTTCCGCCCAACCTCGCCTGTCGCGAAAATGGACCCGGTCGGGTGTCGCGCTACACACAAGATGTCGTCGCAATGGCCGGTGACTGTTTCCGTGGTTGGGGTGTCTGTTAGAAACCGCTGGGTGTTTGTTTCCCGGTCGTAAACAACGCCGAGCGCCGCGGTGTGATACACGACCTCGCCGCGCGCGGTGTAGAACACGTTATCCCGCGAGTCGTGCGCGCGGTACCCGTGCGCGAACTCCAGCTCCGCGGCTTCCATGCAAGGGGCCAAGGCGTCCGGTTCTCGCAGGTAACCGTCGGGGGCGAATATGGAAGGCGCGCACGGAAGAAACGCCAAGCGCGACCCCGGGTCTAACCCGCTGCCTTCGGGAATCTCGGGGTGCGGCTTGAGAGATTAACAAGAAAGTGTCAGTCTCGTATGGGCAATCGCAGAGGCGGATTGTGGTGGGTGGGAAATACTCACCTTGGCGTCCAGGGCGTCGGCGGGGGCGTACACGGGAATCCCACCGCTTTTGCCAACCACGACCATCTTCACAACCTGGTTACTCACCGCGAAATCCTCGTAATCCTCAACCGCGGTGAGGCACTCCTCTTCCACTTCGCTTGTCATCTCTTCGTCGCCTTGAGAGATTAACAAGAAAGTGTCAGTCTCGTATGGGCAAACAGGGAGGCGGAACGTGGTGATTGGGAAATACTCACCTTCGTCGGTTTCGTAGTGCCGCCATTGAAACGCGCACCGGTCGTTCGCCCCGGTCGTGATTAGGAACTCGTCGTTGTGCGAAAAGCACACGTTACTAACTCCAGGGGCGTGGCCTAAATACCCGCGGTACTCGCCCCGGCCCACGTCCGAAGGGTACCGGAACAGCTTCACCAACCCGTGGTCGTCCGCCACCGCGCAGACCTCGCCGTCTTTGGACCGGTCCGTCGCGTTGACATCAGCGCCCGCCGCGTGCTTGGGCCAGATGCCCTGCACCGGCCACCCCACCGCGCACGTCCACGAGTCCCACCGCGTGTCTTTCATGGATGACGGAAACCGCACGGGTTGGCACTTAGGTACCTCCCAGAATAAAAGCTCGTAGTCACCAGAGTTGCTTTGAAGAAACCGGCCGTCCTCGGACCAGTCAAGATGCGTGACATAAGACGAGTGCCCTTTACACACCCCAGACCGTTTGTACGACCGGCGGGTGTCGTACAGGTCGACGAAATTGTCGTGGCTCCCCACCGCTAACCACCGCCCGTCCGGCGAAAACCGCAAACACGAAATCGTCTCGCGCCGGTGTTTCTTCGCGCACACCTCGTTTCCGGTGGCGGTTTCGAAAACGATGAACCCGCCGCCTTGGAACCCGCACGCGATGAAGTCGCCGTCGGGCGAGTACGTAGCGGACCTCGCTTTGGACGAAACGTTGCGCACCGCGATTTGCCTGGCACGATAAAAAAGAAAGTGTCAGTCTTTCGTAATGTTCGTAACTTGTACGAGTAAACAGTCGCCCGTAATCGAGCCGAACAGTCAGAGTAATCGGGCCGATCAGGGAGGCGGAACGTGGTGATTGGGAAATACGTACCTGCGCTGGTACATATCCACCACGCGTAAGGTTTTGTCATCCCCCGCGGTGACGAACTGGGGAAGAAACGGGTGCGTGGTGAGGCCTTTTAGCTCGCAACTCTGCGAGCGCGTTTTTTCGTCAACGCAAGACGCGTGGCCTTGCGTCACGATTCGGCGGTTCACGCGCCAGCTCGTTTCCGTGCTCATGTCAAACTCGAAAATCTCGCTCCCTTTCGTACCGACGAGCAAGGAAGTGCCTTGCAAACAAATCGCCTTGACGCACGGCGTTTTGCCGTCGTAGCAACAAAGCGGCTTGCCTTGCGAGTCCGTGATGGTTTCCACAACACGGCCCATATCCACCGTAAACGCAATTTCGAAGTAGTGCGTCATGAAGTGGACTTACGATTGTAAAACAAAGTGTCAGTGTTGTATTTGGCGATGTATGGACAAATAGTCACCAGCTGAGAGATAAAACAGTTTGCCTGGATTTGGGAAAGAAAAAGACAACACGAACCTTTCCCGTCCTTCCCACCCGTCACCACGTACTCGTCATTCACAAAAATGTCATGCACGGGGCCTTGGTGTAAGGCTTCGTATTTCTGAAGGCACTGCTCGCCTCCCACGGCCCACTGGTAGATGGTTCCTGACTGGGTGCCTGTTAACGTGCTGCCGTCAGGGTGGAAGGCTATGGAAAGTATCGTACTCGCGGCGCCTATCTTTCCATACACCCCCCGCCGGCCGATTAAATACCCGCCCTCCATGACCCAGAACTTTCTGTGATTGGAAAATAAAAGGGTCAGTCTTGAGTCTTACTGTATGGGCAAACAGTGCACTTGTGATATATTTGCAAGAGCCGCGAGTAATGGTAAGAGTTACCAGTAGTGCACTTCCTTTTAATGACTAGTGGACGTCAAAGAGGGGCTTGAAACAGTGTGCCTGGATTTGGGAAACGCGCAATACGTACATGTGTTTCACCCCCCCCGTCACGATGCGCCCGTCGTGCGGGTTGTACTCGGCGTTGAAAATCCGGTTCCCATCGCCTTTTGAGCTCGCCAGCATCCGGCGTGTTTGCCAGTCGTGAACCGCGATTGAGTGGTCGTCGTCCAAACCTATTGACACTAAAAACCGCCCGCTGCCGTCGAAAGAAAGGGAAACCACCGCACGCTGATGAAACCCTTTCAATTCAGCGAGCAGCTCGCAAGTCGTGCTACTCCACACGCAAATCGACGGGTCCTTGCCTGCCTGGCCGGTCGCTACGATTTCGCCGTCGGGGTGCATCGCGAGACACAGAATCGAATCCGTGTGCGCGGTGAAGAACCGCTGGGCGTGTTCGTTCGAGTCGTAACAAACGCCGACGCCCGCCGCGGGGTAAACAATGGAGCCATCCGCGTTGTAGTGCAGGTTGTGCCTTGTGTCGTGCGCGCGGTAGCCGTACACGAAGTCCAATTGCAGTTCGTGTGTTGGTTTGGATTGCGCGTTCGCAGCGGGGTGGTACCCTGTGGGGGGTATCAAGCTCGGCGCGCACGGCTGTCGGTGTAAAAAACCGCCATCCGTGGCTCGTTCCACCGGTCCCTCCACCGGCCGTGGTCTTCGCACGTACTTTTCCCCCACCTCCGCCTCGGTGTCCGAGTCGTACCCCTCCTCCGCGTTCGTTTCAAGCGCGCCTTCGTCGAACAACTCGCCGTAATCCGTCTCGTCGTACCCGCCGTTCCGGCGGCGTCCGGAGGAAACGCGCGAGCCCCCCAACGCTGTGCTGTTGCGCGCTAAGGATTTCGACGAACGCCCTGTGGAGAGCGCTTTGCGAGACTCGCTGCCGGACTTGACCGAGCCGTCGTTCTTTTTCTTGGAGAAACCGAACATAGACATGACACCGGCCACGCGTGGGCCGTAGCCGACCCGCCCCTCGCCTCGTCCGCACCGAGCGTCTCCCAGGAGACCTCGGCGCGACGCGAGGAGTGGAGAGGCGATTTTCTTTCTGAACGGTGACCAAAAACGCAAAAAGCAACAACGAACAAAAATTGTTTGATTAGGAGCCGCCATTGTCGCTCGCGCAACCGAGCGCAGGTCGCCTGGTGGATGCAACGCGAGTCGATTGCGGGTGTGTTAACATGACGAACAAACGGTGCTTGCACGGCAAGGAGAAAAGCAAGTGCGCGGAGTGCACCCCCTGCCCTCACGGCAAGGTGAAAAGCAAGTGCGCGGAGTGCAACCCCTGCCCCCACGGCAAGGTGAAACACGACTGCGCGGAGTGCACCCCCTGCCCTCATGGCAAGCTGAAACGCAACTGCGCGGCGTGTAAGTCAGCTCGCGCGGCGAGTTGAAGGGCGAGTGTACGGCGCGCGAGGCGATGAAACTTTAGCGCGACGCGATAGTGTACAGCCGTCGACGCAGCGGCGCTAGTGTAGTAATACAACAATAGTGGGAAACAGCTCAACGCTCGCTTCATTTCTGCCTTTCCCGAGTCCACCTGTCGGTCGATTTTCTGCGCGAAAGAGATGCTGTGCCCGATAAACTAGGCCTATGTACTGTACAAGTGAGGGAAAGCGGATGCGTCAGCTTTGATGCGCGAGGAGAGGGCGTTTGCTTCGGGGGGGGGGAAAACGACAAAAAGTGTGCCGACCGTTGTAGACCCCCGTTTCATTGTTATCGCGGGGGGGGATTTTTGGTCAACCCATGGATTTTGCCACCCTTTCATACTCCCCACCTTGACCAGGCAAAGCGGGGGTTCAGAGGTAAAGGAAGGCACAAGGGCCTTTTCAGACGCCCGAAAAAAATCAAACTCGAACGAAACTTAAACAACTTCCAACACCAACGAAACGCCACGCGACGACTCTCAGCGGAATACTGTCTAATCAAAGAGCCGGGTTCGAATCCGGATCATACGGCTCTTCCTAATTCGCTAGTCTCATCAACGAGCGTCGCGTTTGTTTCGTTGTGTGGTGCTGGGTAATTGAATTCGTCTTTCGTCGTCGAGCGCGGAGGCTCAAAAGATTTTTTAAGTCTTCTTGAAAAGACTTTTTAAGTCTTCCCCACTCCCCAAAAACCAAAACCAAATGGAATGTAAAAGCACCCTCGGCGCCTCCCCTTCATCGCGACACGCGTGGGATTGGCTTCGATGAGGGTAACAAAGGCGTGGTCTAAGCCGACACTTGGACAGCGGCCGCGGCAACTGTCGCCGCGGCACCGTGGCAGAAGCGTGGCTATTTTGGGGATAGAGATGCGGTAATTGACGCAGCCACGGACACGGAAGTAGTCCGGTTTGCAACACGATTTGCACCGTGGTCAGTCTGGCGCACGACTTGGGACGCGCGGGACGTGGATATCGTCTGAAGCCGTCCGGGGTAGGGTCGTACGCGAAAACAATCAATAAAAGAAGCAAAGTCCAAAACTCCAAGTGTTGTGCCAACGAGACAGGTCAACTAAATCCACGAACAAAGGACGTTGTTGGTTTATGTTTGGCGGGTGAATCTTTGCGGCGCAGAGACGAACGCGGGCATCAAGATCCGCCCGCGTTTTTTAAGTCGTCTGGGCATTGGAGGTTTTTTTTTTGGTTTTTGGGTGCGGGCGATTGTCACGGGGTTCCTTTCGGGTCTTACCTCGTGTTTGGGTTTAGTGTTTGCCGGGTTTGCCACCGAGGATTACTCGGCACTAAGCTTACCTTACCTCGTAATTAAATTACGCAGCCTTGAAGAAACTCACGCTGAGCCAGTTCAGGTACACGAACACGATCGCGGCGGGGAGGGTTACCGGGACGAGCAAGGCGTAGTAGGTTGTTCTTGTCATCTGATTGGACGGTACTACGCCGTCATCGTCGTGTGTTGTCAAAAACTGCACCAGGGCCATGGATGAGAGGTACAAGACGCACGCGCTTGCGCACACCAAGCTCAATCCCACGAGTTTCGTGGTGAAAAAGCCGAAACGGTCCTCCAGGTTCCAGGACTCGTCCAGTAGCCACGCCGGGGTTTTGAGTTGTTTCGGTCCAGATTCCGACGACCCTACTTCGATCGAGCCGTGTTTCCCGCGAGTCGTGGTGACCATCGCGTCGTGGGAACGCGCGTGCGACGATGGCCAAGTGTCACACGTAACTCACACCCACACCCTCACCGAGTCAGCCGCGGCGCATCTTTTGCCAAAACCCGCCGCGCCCGCGCGCCTGAAGTGACTGATGTCGGCGGGGCTTTTTCTTCCTCTTGTCGGCGGCGCGAAAGCGAAAGCGAAACGAGCAGATCGAGGTGGATTCATCAATTCACTTCATTTTTTAAATAGAACGTACCACGTTCGCTTCGTTATACACCAGTCGACTCCTTTTGCCACCTTCACGTGTTCATACTTACGTGCATCAATCGCGCATCACTAACCTCCATCAATCAATCACTCAAAACGAACTGAATGAACTCGTCGTAATCCACCTCGCCGTCGCCCGACTTGTCCGCGAGTTTAATGGCATCTTCGATTTCGTCATCCGTCAGTTTCTCCCCGATCACGCGCATCGCGCTTCGCAGCTCATCCGGGGATATCGTCCCACTCCCGTCCTTGTCGAACACCATAAAAACATCCATCAGCTCCTTCTCCGGGTTCCCCTCGTTCATCTTACGCAGCATCATGGTGAGGAACTCGGGAAAGTCGATCTCGCCGTTGCCGTCGGCGTCGATCTCGCGCACCATCTGTTCCAGTTCCTGCGTGGTGGGTTTCTATGCGCGAAAAGGAAAACAAAGGGTCAGTCCCGAGTGGCACAAGTAGAGTATGCGCAAACAGTCTGCTTGTGATATATTCGTAAGAATTACCAGTACTGTAAATGTATCTAGTAGTTGCAGTAGTACTACATACATCACGAGTACTGGCAATGCTACGTACGTCACGAGTAGTGTACACGACCAGGGGTGGTAAACAGTCTTCCTGGATTTGGAAAAAAGCCCCAGCACACGTACCTGCCCTAAACTCCGCATCACATCCCCAAGTTCCGTGGTGGTGATACTTCCCCCGCCGTCCTTGTCGAAAATAGCGAACGCGTCTTTGAACTCCTTCACTTGCCTCCGGGTTAAGTACGGCCACTCCGCGCTTAGCTCCTCGTCGGTGAGGTGTTTCTTGGACATCGTGTGCGGCGAGCCTTTTTGCAACCGTACCCTTTTTACCCGCGACCCGGGAATTCAGTCGCAACACCACACGAGAGTCGTGTAACCGACCGGGGTGGGTTCCGTACGGGTACCCTACTACTGCCGCTACCCTCGCCGCGTCAATGCGACAACGGACGCGCGGTGACGATAGTGACCGGCGGCGCGCGCGTGCGAGTGACGGGGACGCCGCCCGCGGAGAGACGAGAAAATCGAGGGTGTTCCGTTGATAAGAAGTCGAAATAAAACTAAAAAACTACTTTCACCTCGCCCGCCTACCGCCGGTCGTAGTACTGCCTCGCCGAATCCACGTAGTCCACGTATTGCTTCGGGGCGATTACCAGGAACAGCCACCACCATGCCGCTATCGGTACGGTGACCAAAGCGGAAAGCCACTTCGCGTGAAACACCGCGGTGGGCGCGGCGATTATTACAGAACCGGTTAACACGATTGTCCACGGCTGACACCACGGCGGTTTTTCAGACCACATCGAAACCTCGCCGTCCCCCACCTCCCGTAACAACTGACTGATTTCGCTAGGCACGGAAGGGTCGTCGGGGTACTTGGCCCAGGTATCGTAGTACGCTTTATCTGAACCAGCGGGGTCGTCGTCGTTTGCAGAGGCGCGGATTTTTGTTCGGCGAGGCGCGCGACCGATGGCCAGGTTTCGTTGAGGTGGCGAGAAGTTCCCCGTCGTTTTCCCCAACCTCGGACACGCCGTGGTCCCCGAGTCACGCCCGCGGCGCGTGGACTTCAAAGCACACGCGATCGCGGTCGCCCCACCGCACCACACCGCACTGGTGGATGACCACATGTAGTACTCACGGTACTCGCGACGCGCGCGGGGACGAGTGAGGGAAACGAAGGTACTGTGATGACGAGTCCATCAGGAACAGAAGAAAAAGGGACGTGCAAAAAGAAGCACAAAAACCCAATAAAATAAACTTCATCACAACCCCCTTCCCTCCCCTACACTCCGCTCGCTTTCCGTTTCCTTCCCCGTTCCTCCACGTACGCCCGCGCGTCCTTCCCCGCCTGCGCGGCCTGGTCGAAGATATCCAGAACCCAATCGGTCATTAACTCGTCGTCGTGGTTTGTTTGTTGTGAAATAGCGCTCGCGCAGATTCCGGCGATCACGGCGCTGGCGTGTGAAACGTCCAGTTCTTCGCCGATTTTTTGAACCCACTTCTTCACGACAACCGGGACGGTTTCGGGGTGGTCCAGAATGGTGCGGACTGCGTTCATAGGAGGCTCGGGTTTGGAGGGATTCGAACCAGCGCCGGCCGCGACGTCTTTGTACGACGTCTTACCGCCTTCCAGCTTCACGCCGTGCTCCTCACGTTTTACGTGTGATCCATTGTTTGACCCGCTCTTCCCATCAATCTCCCAATCCAACCCCCGGTCGTCCATCGCTTCCAATATCCGCCGCAGCTTTCCGTAATCGGGCATGTCGTGTGCGTTTTCGACGCGCTCCAAGTGACGCGAGAACTCGACTAAATGGGAGGGGGTGCGGTTCAAAGGACACAGCAAATCCGGACGCGCGATGCACTGCTCCTTGCGATGAAGAAAAGAAAGTGTCAGTCTTGAGTCTTACTGTATTGGGCGATGTATGGACAAACAGTCACCAGCTTCGGTAAAACAGTGCACTTGTGATGTATGTAGTGCACTTCCTTTTAATGACTAGTGGACGTCACGAACGGGGCTTGAAACAGTCGGCGGGATTTGGGAAAGCCCACTCCGGCCGTACCTTGGCTAGCTTGGTTTGGTGTTTCACCGACTCGTCGTCCGTTTCCGTTTTCAGCGACCGCCACGGCAGCGTCCCTTCGTGCGCCTCCGCCAGCAAATAAAGCAAACTCCAAAGGTCGTCCCGCGGTCCTTGTTCCGTACCCGCGTGCGCGTTGATGGAGGCGTAGGTGGTTGACCCGCGGAACGGGCCACGGGGCGGTTCACTGTGTCCTTTCTCCTGACTGTTTGCCAAGTGACTCGCAACCGCGTCTTCTTTTGTTTGAAACTTTTTCGCCAACCCCAGGTCGATTAAAAGTAATTCGCGACCGGACGACGACGCTCCGGCTCCGTTACTTCCGCCTGGGTCATTACCCCCCCCCCCCACCGTGACGTTGCTGGGCTTCACATCCCGATGCACGTACCCCTGTTCGTGCACGCTTCGCAGGGTGTCGAGCACGCGGCACCCGATCCAGGAAATCGTGCCTTTGCTGTGCGTCCTTTCGCCGGGCGCGAATTTGTGCCGCACGTCGAAAAGGTTCGTCCCGCCAAGCTGCATCACGATGTACGGATGCTTGTCTTTGTGTAACCCGCTCCCGAGGACTTGGCAGATACCAGGACATCCTGCCAGGTCAGTAAGCGCGCGTAGCTCCCGGGTCGTGGTCTTCTCCTCGCGCTCGATTTTGATCGCCACGAGTTGACCGGTACCTACGCCTTTTGAACCGCCACCGCCGCCCGCCCCTCGTGGTCGATCCACCACTTCGGCTTTGAAAACCTCCGCGAACTGCCCCGCCCCGATCGGCTTGTCCCCTATCACTCGGAACTTGGCGTTGACAAGGTCGCCGTCCCGAAGCACGGATGCGGGCATGGTGCCTTCGGAAGTGGGACGGGCTGGCGAGACGCGGACGTTTGGCGTGCCCGTTTGGGGAACGCACGGACGAGCGATGCGCACTGTCCCGTGATTGGCATTGTCCTCGGTGAGTTCTTTATTTCTGATTTTCGAGACGAAGCCGCGGGATCGTCCGACTCGGATGTAGATTGCCATTTTCGCGCGCGCGCGTCGCTTCCGCGGCTTCCGGAAGCGGTCATGGCGGACTCTTCAGAGTCCAACCCGACCTACCTGATCATAGGAATCATCGTCACGCTGGTGTTGATTTTCTTCGTGGGAAACATCTGGGCGTGCGTGTTCCCGCCAGGCTCACTTGGAACGCGAACGCCATCGATGGCGAAATGCGAGATTTGACAATCCTTTTCTTTCCGCGCCCGAATTGCCGAAATAGACCCGCCACTTCCACGCCCCACCTGACCCAAACCCTCCCACACCCCACAGGTACACGGAGGCTACGAAACGGTTCCCGAAGAAACCCACGAAGCGCATGGGGGCGAAGGCGCGCAAACGGGAGGTGATGAAGAAGGGCGTGTCGCAGGCGGGAGAGTAACGGTGATGGCTGATGGATGATGAGGGAAGGAAAACGAAAATAGCAAAAACCGAATGATGAGTTTTCCGAATACAAAGACAAGCTGGGGGACGATTGAAGACGTCGTCCAGAAAAGAGTGTTCCTTTCCAATATTCCATACAGAACTACGAGCGCCTAACCACTACCTCGGTGACCTTTTACTCTGCAAACACCAAACTCACGCCACGTGCTCCACTCGCCACGGCGCCGTTTCCATCTCGTCGGCACTCGCGGGCCACCGCGCGGGCAAATCCCGTGTGAACGACCATTCCTGAATGCGCAAATCTTCGGTAGTGCCCACGGTGCCGCTCACGGTGTCTTCTATTCGCCACTTAACGCCGGAGTGGTCCATCACAAAAACAGTCGCGACCAAGCGTAGCGGAAGGTTGTTTTTATTTGCGACTGTTTGTGCAGTGACGATCGTTTTGGAATCGCCGTCGGAGCCGCCATCCGCCTCGTCCAATGCGGTGGAGTCGAATCGATCCGCGCTCACGTCGCCACGCTTTCCACTCGCGGCGTCGTCGACGTACGACCGACACCGCGTTAGCTGTGTTTGCCAACTCAAATCATCCTCAGGGTCATCAGGACCTGTTCCCGAGTTTCCATCCGCCTCACCTCGCGCTAAACGCAAGTCGATGAGTTTCGCGGTGCAGAGTAAGGAATCTTGGTGTGTCTCGTGTGTTGAGTCATCGGAGTCATTGGAGTCGTCGGAGTCATTGGAGTCATCGTCGGAAACACCAACGTCGCGCCCGTCGTAGGTCAAACTCAAGTTGTTCTTTGTATACTCGATTCGCGATTCCTGGAACGCGGCGAACACGTTAGGTGTGCACATGGCACGCACGCGGTTCATGTCGTTCGCGGCGTACGCTTTCAGCACCTCGTCTCGGGCGGAGGCGGCTTGTTTTGAAAAGACATCCGGGTCGAACCCCTGGTCTATTGCTTTTTTGATTGCCCTCGCCTGCACCCACTTCGCATTCGTCGCCCTCAACGCGTATACGGGGGTCAGCGTAAGCGCTTCCCACCACGTGTTCTGCACCACGCGGTGGTTGCGCACGCCGTCGGTTTCCGTTGAGGTGCCGTCCAACGGAGACCTGGGTGGGGTGGTTGTGGATTTCAACAATGATGACGCGGCATCCGTGTCGGTATCTGCATCGGATGAGATTGAATCTCCATCTGCTTCTGTTGCATCTCCACGCGCTTCGGTTGAATCTCCATGCGCTTCCGCGACACCGGTAACTTCTGCAATCGCGGTTTCCCCGCTGCTACCACCGGTGCCTTTTCCCGAACCCCGCGCATCGCAACGCGGGCCCCCAGCGGTTCCGCGTTTCGCGGTCGCGTCCCGTGTCGCTAAACCTGTCGTCGCGGTACCCGTATCATCCCCGGGTCGTTCCTTTTGTGTAGCGTCAGACGGACTCGCGAACCCTCGCGTTTGGGTGGTGTGCTGAGAAAAGCGCACGTCACATTTCGTGAAGCTCTTTGACGTGTGAGGCGCGTCATTCACATCCACCACCCCCACGACTCCGACTCCGACTCCAGCGTCCCGGAATAAGGCCCTACCTCCCGTTCCCAAACCCACCGCCACGCGTCGTACCCCCCGTTGGACATGGCGAGGGAACATCAGTGGACCGAAACTCCGCGCGCGTGGCGCACTCTGGGGAAAGCGAAGTAAGGCCCGCGATCGACTCCCAATGGCCGAAAGAGTAAATAAAAATGACAACGTGATTTGGAAAAACCACCATCGACGTACTGCTACTTGTACGCGTCGTTATACACCCGCAAGGTAACACAGAGGTTCTGTCATAAATCCTACCTAGGATAAACAACAGAGAGTAGAAGTGACTTACTCGAAATACTGAGTCAGGTACCAAACTCCAAACTGTTTAAAGCCTAGGATCTAGCCGCACTAGTTAGCTCGATGTTCGAAAGAAAGAAAAAAACCTATCACAACCCCGTCTACAGGTCCTTCCGCCCCTCCCCGTCATCCCTCCGCTCCGTGCTTCTGACTAAATACCCGTACCCGCGACGACGCGCGTTTGCGACGCGCGCGACGAACGTGACACCCACCGTGATTACTAAAACCCCGCAAAGCGCCGAAAACGGTTTTGTCCCAAGGCGGCTTTGCTGGTAGTAACAATAAACGTTCCCGTCCGCGGTTTGAACGATTACGTCGTTCAAGCCGTCGTTGTTGACGTCAACGACTTGCACTGAAGCGGTAGGCGCACTGGGTAGATTTAACGTAGTGAGCTTATACCCCGCCGGGGTGAGGAACGTGGCCCGGGTAGTGCCAACCGCGAGCACGACTTCAGCGGCGCCGCGCTTTTCGTCACTCGCGTCACTCTTTCCTGTTTGTCTTTCCCTCACCGCTCGCAGCGGCACCGTTTTCAGGCTCGGTACCGTGCCACCGCCGATCGCCCACCCCGAGTCCGTCCGTTGTTGCCACCGCCGCAAACCAGACGGCGAAAAACTCGTCACGTCGCCTCGCGAGTTGAGAAACACCAAATCTTTAATCGCGTTTCGTTTTTTTCGTTCTCTTTTTTCGAGAACTTCTCGCAAAACCAGCGCCGGCGCGGCGACGGCCACCGCGTTGCCTGTGACGAAACCGCCGTGCGTTTTTTCTGCACTGAAAGCCCCTACACTGGTTCCCCCAGAAAAACCGGCATCACTCGGATTCGAACCGGCGCCGAATGCGGCGCCGGTTCGCGCGACCCCGGAAAAACTTCCCCGACACACCGAGCCTGATTGTAAAAAAATAAATGTCAGTAGTCTGTATGGGCAATCAGTCAGTGGAATGTGGTAAATGGGAAATGCTCACCTTCCCACAAAACCTCCCGCGCCGGGGTTCCGCTCGTAACCCGCGCCCTGATTGTATACCCCGAAAGGGTCAGTCGGTCGTAACGTGTATGAGTAAACAGTCGTGGAAATGGGCACAGGTGATAACCGTCCCTTCGCAGGACACGTATGGGCATCCGGTAATACCCGTCCCTTCGGAAAGGACGAGTATATCGCGATGTATGGACAAACAGTCAGAGGTAATGCTCCCTTCGCAGGACACGTATGGGCAAACAGTCACGGCGTCCGCGCGGGAAAGTTCCGTACCAGCAGCTCCGGCGGTGCGCCGAACCGAACTCGTCGCGCGGGGCCCCGTCGCCGTGTTCGTCGCCGCCCATTTCGCCACTGACACCGGCATGGTCAACCACCCCGTCGCCGTCGATATCGCAATGCAGCACGTGCGAAGGGAGCAGCATCTTACACAAAGGTCGGCCGCTGAAAATATGCAGAACTTCGATACCTTCCTCTTGGAAAACCACCAACGCGTTTTTCTTTTGGTCACGCCTTTCTTGTTTTGAACCCGTAGTTGGATTCTTTGCCGCGGGAACAGAGACGAACCCGGTGCTGGTCGCGGCGGTAAACACCGACTTCGCGAGTCGCGCAGCGGCGTTGCCGTTTTTTTGGAAACGTTTTTGGTCACCGAAGCTGCGTGAATCACTCTTTTTAGTCACAGAACTCCGCGAAGAAGATTTTTTACTTTTTTTGTGGTGCGCGAAGTGCGCCGCCGCAATCTTGGTATCCCCGACCCGGTCCCACAAGTGCGGCAGTTCGTGAATCAAACTCTCGCGGAACTCACGACAGCTCGCCTCGCCGAAGTGCCGCCCCTCACTGTTCTCCACGCTTTCCGCGTCCTGCGATTGGGAAAGAAAAGTGGTTAACGTCGTGTATGGGCAAACGTGGAGGCTTTTGATTTGGGAAGCACAAAAAAAGACGGACGTACCAGTTTCAGTACGTGCTGCGGGTGCGTTTTTTCGGACATCGCGTGCAAGTCCCGGTGGAAATCCTTCGACTCGTGTTTCCACCGCAACGCCCCGGTACCCGTTTCAAAGGCGTAGTAGTCGAAGTGCCGCCCGCGCTGGTTCGATTCCCGGGTTTGGTGGTTGGCTTGTTTTTTTTCCGAAGAACCTGACCCTTCGCCTGACGCTTTACCTCCCCTGTGCGTGTGTACCGAGTTTTCAAGGTTAAGCTCGTCAGCGAGCGGGTCGAAAGTACCGACATCCGACGTGCGCGTCGACGTAACTTTTCCACCCCGTGCGCCAATCACCACAAGCCCGCGGTCGCCGACGAACATCGCTTCGTCCGTGACAAACGCCACGGCTTCGGACGGTGACGCGTTTCGACTCAAATTTCCATCCTCCCCAACCCCCCCACCACCCAACGAGTGCTCCCACAGCAAGTTCAGGTTGTGGTCGAAACACAGGACGTGCCACCCCTCCGTGACGACCACCACGACGCCTTTTTTTATTCTGTTCGTGTTCGTCTTCGTGTTCGTCTTCGTGTCGTTGCTGGCGGACGGCCCAACCGAAGACCCCGGTAGCACCCGGCCCGCCGCGATTGCCACCGGGTTCCACCTTTCCGCAAACCCACCCGTGACCCCACCGCCCGTGACTAACGAAACCCGGACCAACGTTTTAACAGGAGTGAAGTCGTGGGCACTCCCGAAAAGTGAACTCGCGCCGCGTCGCCCGCGGCCAGAGTGAGACTCGATTACGTCCGCGCTCGACCGACTCAGTTTCCGACTTTTTCCCGACGCGTCGTACCGCGCGTGCATCTCCACGAGCGCAATCTCGGGGTGGGGTTTCTTACGACTGATGTCACTCCCCACCACAACGATCATCTCTTTCACGCCGTCGCCGTTCAAGTCGAAAAACACGGGGGTGACGGTTTGTTTTGCGTTTTGTGATTTAAGGTTGGGATCGTCAAAGCCACTTCGCATCCCGTGGTGTCCCCACGCATGCGCGTCGTGGTACCCGAAAGCCCCATCTCCTGCCCCCCCGGATGGATTCACCACGAACGCGGGGTGGAAACTCACCACGCCGGAGAGGGAGGTGGCGTAAAACACCGCGAAGAGTGAGAGCAGCAGGGCGAACACATCGCGGGTGGCGAACATGGAGGCTTTTGGTAGTGGGCACTTTTAATGGTTGAGTCTCTTGTAGTCTCTTTGATCCGAGTACCAACGCGTCGGTCCGGTCCACGATTACGTCTCACTCGCACCGAGCACACCACCCGCCCTCGTAACGGTCCAGGCGCGACGCACCGACACCCACGAGCGCTCCCCTCGTCCGGCCGGTCCACGCGCGACGCGGACTGCGACACGAATCTCGCAAACGTGGTGTTTTGAGGTGCGCTACCGAAAAGTTCTCAAACGCCACTGGCGCGAAGCGCGTTTGCAACATACGCACACGGACATGTACCCTGGTACACTTTTTATGAAAAATCCCTTGGATACAAAACCTTTGTCTACACTGCCGCCAGGGACGAACTCGGGCCCAATTCCTGAGTTCGCTTTTTCCTGACCTGCACTCTCTGTGAGTTCGTGCGCTCGCTCACAGCCCAGATAATGCTGAACTGAGCTCTGACGCGGGCGACTTGCACGGCTCCCTGCATCTCGTGCTTAGCACGTGCGATGCAATGTCGACGTTCGACTACCTCTTCCCAGTCGTCTACGTCCTCCATCGGTCCGAGCTCCTTCGTAACCTTGCGCTTCGCCAAGACGTAGAGCAGGGTGTCGAAACACTTGGACCTGCGACCACCGGAGTTTATTACCAACGCGTCGACTCGGACGCGGCGGTCGTTGACTGCTTCAAGGTATTGCTTCGCTTTGTCTTTGATGCCGTTCGTGTTGATGCCGTTCGTGATGGAGCCCTCCGGGTCCTCGTGGTCGTTGTGACTGACCTTACCGTCTCCGCCGACGACCTTTCGGATGGTGAAATCGCCGTAGATTTTCGCACCTGTATCGTCGTCATCTGGGTAAAGACCTTGGAAGAGGATGTCTGCCAACATCGCATCTCCGTTGGCCTTGCGACCCAAGTCGCACCATTGGCCACCGAGATAGTTCCTGACGCCGCAGGTGTGGGCCATCCTGTGCACCGTTTGCGCGATGTCAGCGTGCATGCCGGCCGGGCTCGCCCCGGGGACCCCACAGCCTGAAGGTTGTTCAGAGTGTGGGCAACCCATGCGGCGGAGGTGTTGTGCCTGAAGCCGCAGCATTTGCACGTCTCGCCGGCACTTGCGGCGGCCGCGAGGGCGGGGTGGTCGACGTCGAGCGCGAAGCGGCACGCGGTCTGCCACTCGTCTTGGCTAAGCGCGGCGACCCCGTAGCGTGGCGAGGCATACTCGAGCCACGCCATGGACCCTTTTTGCACTCCTTGTTCACCTAGCATCTCCCAACTCATCCGACGAGGGAATTTGGCAAGTCCCGCGGTTTTTGATCCGGCCTGTGCGGTTGTCTGATTGGCCTGGGCCGTTGTGATGCGCCAGAGCGCTCGTTTTTGTTTTTCGATGCTCGAGTGATGGTCGTTGCCTTCCACCCCGTCTCCCCACTCCGCGTGCGCGGAGGGTATCGGGGGCGAACGTGAAGCACGGGAAGGTACGGTACCGCGGACCAAACTGTCACGCATCGAGGGCGATACGTCTGATTCATGTTGCAGTGTACGCGCTCGATTCCTCGGGCGGTTGCGATGCGATCTGTCACTTCCCCCGAGACTCGCGTCCAAGTCCATGTCGTCGGTTTTTTGGCTTCGTGAGGTCACGCGAGTGGCTTTTCGTGTCCGCGTTTCGATCCAATGGCTTCAGCGCGTGTGACACCCCCTACCACCTAAAAGCCGGTTCGATATCACACACTCGGCGTGGTGTCCAACGCGCGGGCACCGAATCGAGAGCGTCCATCCACGTGAAGAAACGAATATCCACGACGGAGTGTAGAGTTTGTTTTTTTATCATCGCGCGCCCCGAAACGCGGTCCTTCAGGTCGCGCGCTGTGGGCAAACACCCTGGCAACGCGCCGGGGGTTGCGCCACACCACCCACGGTGCCGGAGCTGACACGTTTCCAGCATCCAAACGCTGACGCTCTCCCCCCTTCCCGCCCCCCACCAACCTCGCGCTAAATCTGCGAACTCTTCAGACCGTGCAGTCGTCGCGTTATTGAAGCGAACACGTGTTTTGTTTGTTTTCTGAGTTTCGGAAAAACACGAGAAACGAATCCGCGCGCGAGTGCGTCTCAGAGACAATCTCCCGTTTGGTTCGCCTTTGAGCACTGTATTGAGCACTGTATAGAGCACCGTATAGATCACTGTCTGACTGTACATACGACACGGACACGACATGTCGGACCCGGAAACGGCGGCGCCTACGAAACCAACGGAGCCGGCGACCGAGGAGACACGCGACGAACCGAGTTTCACCGAAACGACAACCGAAGCCGAAACCGACGCGCTCACCGCGGCGGCGACTTCCTGGTCACTCGAGGACGACCGCGTCGATGAACGAAACGTCGACGACCTCGTTGCAGCACCACCGGTTCCGCAACAATCGCAACGCAGTACTCACCAACACGGGTCGCACAAAAGTACTCACGCCCACGCGCAACACGCACCTCGGACGCACCAAGCCCACCAACCGCACACACACGGCGTGGACATGACCTGCGTGTTGCTGGATTGCCCTCCAAACTTCGTGGGCCGGGTTATCGGGAAGGGCGGGGAAACGATCAAAGGGCTGCAAGCGCAGAGCGGCGCGCACATCACAATCGACCAGGTGCGTATTTCCCAATCACCACGTTCCGCCTCTGCGATTGCCAACTCGAGACTGACACTTTCGGCTTTTATCATACAAGAACTTTCCCGAAGGCGTGGCGCGGAAAATATCAATCAGCGGCCAGCGCGGGTGCGTGCAAATCGCGGTGAACTTGGTGGAGGAGTTTTTGCGGGGCGGCGTTTCTGCGGTGTGCAACGGGAGCGTGGGGCCGGGGCAGGCGCAGCGGGTGGTGAGGTACGGCCTTGGGTTTTTCCCAAATCCCTCCGACTGTTCGGCCCGATTACTCTGACTGTTTACTCTATTTGATGCCCTGTATGGAGTGCGGTCTTTCCAACACAACACAAGACTCAAGACTTACCTTTTTTCTTTTATTCATCTCGCCAGGTGTCCCAAAGAGATGGTAGGGCGCGTGATCGGCCGGGGCGGGGAAACCGTGAAGGGGTTACAATCCAGAACCGGCGCGCGGATACAGATTGACCAGAGCACGTCGCCGTGCTCCGTGACGATTACGGGGAACCCTTACTGCGTTGACGTCGCGTCTCGCGCGGTGGCGGACGTTATTCACGGAGGCAGCACCGCACCCTACAGCGCCGCGAACGCCAACGCGGCGCAGCAGCAACAGATGGCGGGGTATGGGTACGGCGAGTACCAGGTACGTATGGCGTATGGCTTTCCCAAATCCAAACACTGTTTGCTGCCCCTCTTTGACGTCCACTAGTCATTCAAAGGAAGTATACTACATACATCACAAGTGCACTGTTCGGCCTGAATCCCAAGACTGTTTACTCATACACGTTACTGGAAGACTGACACTTTTCGGTTACACTCACAGGCGCAGGGCTACGCGCACAGGCAGGGCTACGGCCAGTACGGAGAGGCGTCTGCGCAATACGCGGCCGACGCGCAGTTCTACCAGCGCGCGCAACAAATGCGTTCCATGGCCGGCGCTGGGTATGGGGACTTGGGCGCGGGGTATGGGGATTTGCCCACCGCGTATGGGAAAACAGTCGGCGGGTACGGGGGACAAACGTCCGGGGGTTACGGGGAGTGGGACGGGGGCGAGTACGCCGCGGTCGGCAGCGAGTACGGAACCGCGAGTTCGTATCCCCAAACGCACGCGCAGTTCGCGGCCCAAGCGTCGTACGGGCAAACAGTCAGTCAGATGCAACAAATGCAACAGATGTACCCGGGCGGTCACCAACTCCAAGGCCAGCCCCTTTCCCGGGACCAGCTAGATCAGTTCCAGCACTTCCAGCAACAGGCACGTGTTGGGGCTTTCCCAAATCCAACACTGTTTACGGACCCTCTTTGACTGACGACTACACTGGTCATTCATTAAAAGGAAGTATCCTACATACATCACAAGTGCACTGTTTTACCGAATCTGGTGACTGTTTGTCCATACATCGACCAATACAGTAAGACTCGCGACTGACCTTTTTCTTTCGCAATCGCAGATGCTCGTGGCGCAGCAACAGCACGCCACCGCGTTCGGCGGCGGTCACCCGGTGCAAACGGGGGGGGAGTTTCCGGGGTACGCGGCTAGTGAAGAAGTTCTGGTGAGCGCTAGTGACACAAAAAACAACGCCTCGACCGAAGGTGGTACGAAAACGCAGTGGGACGACGTGGCGAACGAGGCGTAGAGAGACGTTAAAATGTCGGTATGAAAACACCACAGACAACGAAGTACAAGTAGGGTATTAAATGCTTTACCCTAAACCGAGCGAATGGGGTTTTTCTTCAAACATCAAGAAAAAGTAGACCCACGTCGTACTCGCGTAAAGGAAAAGTAAAAAGACTACTTCGTATCCTAATTACCGGGAACCTCTACCAAGCGCGTCTTCCCAAATCTCACCCGCCTTGGTGCCTTTGATACTCTCCGGAGTCAGGGCGATTTCTGTGGCTATGCCTGGAGTATCTATACCCGGAGACGCAAACGGTACGGGTTCGCCGTCGCCTAAAAACGCCCGGGACGACGTGACGAACAGCGCGATTACGTAAAAGAACAATGTCGCGCCCATCAGCGTTTTGGAAACGAAACCCATCTCAGTCTCCTCCACGTACCCGGGAGGACGAGGGATGGGCCGTCGTGCTTCATTTCCAGTGGAAGCAGCAGACGTAGTGGTCGTACCGTCGGTGCTGCTTCTATTTTTTTCGTCGCCAATCATTTCTTCGCCCCGCAACTCCTCCTCGAGTTTTTCC
>Ga0115007_10000531_pt1 | contig 25210 bp, 16 predicted proteins | sample ArcOceMetagenome_2_FD_87166 | JGI IMG/M metagenome (GOLD analysis project Ga0115007, IMG submission 87166) | Marine eukaryotic phytoplankton communities from Arctic Ocean - Arctic Ocean ARC135M Metagenome | ecosystem: Environmental > Aquatic > Marine > Oceanic | place: Arctic Ocean | collected...
GAGCGTGAGGCCGCTGCCTCCAAGGCTGCTGCGGAAAAGGCGAAGGCTGATGCCTCGGCGAAGGCTGAGAAGGCGAAGGCTGATGCCGCCGCCAAGGCTGAGCGTGATGCTGCCGCGGCGAAGAAGGCAAAGGCTGATGCCGCCGCCAAGGCTGAGCGTGATGCTGCCTCTGCGGAGAAGGCCAAGGCTGCTGAGAAGGCGAAGGTCGAGCGTGAGGCCGATGCCTCCAAGGCTGCCGCCGTGAAGGGAGCCGATTCCTCCAAGGCTGCCGCCGAGCGTGCTGCCGCTTCGGCGGGGAAGGCTAAGGCTGATGCGAAGGTCCGCGCGGAAAGAGTCGCCGCCGCCGAGAAATCCAAGGCTGAGCGGGATTCCGCCTCCGCTGTCAAGGCGAAGGCGGCGGCTGCCGCGAAGACTGAGAAAGCCAGCCAAACTGAAGAGAAGGCTGCGTTCGAGAAGCGCGAGACCAAGAAGCGCGAGGCCGTGGCAGCGAAGGCCAAGGCTGATACCAAGGCGAAGGCTTCTTATGAGGCTTCCCAGAAGCTTGTGTTCGAGAAGCGCGAGACCAAGAAGCGCGAGGCCGTGGAAGCGAAGAACCTGGCGGAGGCCAAGAAGGCGCGCGCCACGCAAAACGCCGCCGAGAAGGCTGCCGCCGAGAAGGACGCTGCCGAGCGCCAAGCCCGACGCGAAGCGGATCGCGCGAAGGCGAAGGAAGCGCGCGACGCCGAAGCCGCGGAAGCCGCCACGCGCGTCGCCGCGATTCGCGGAAAGGAAACCGCGCGTGTGGCGAGCGAGAAGGCTCACGCCGCCGAGATTGAAGCCGCCAGAGTCGCCTCTCTGGATGCTGCGAAAGCGCAAAGGGAGCGCGACATCGCCACTGAATCCGAAGCGCGAGTTGCCGCGCTTTTGGCCAAGGCTGCGGCGGCGAAAACAACGCCCGCGCCCGAGAACCTCGACCTCGGCGTCGGCGATTTCAAAAAAACGTTCAGGGAATACGCCGAGCTCGACGAGTTCTCCCCTGCCGCGAAAGCAGCGAAAGCAGCTGCGGAAGCGGCGGAGAAGGCTGCGGCCGAGTCGGCGGCGCAGGCGGAGGCCGAGCGCGTCGCGGCGGCGGCGGCAAAGCCCGACGCCGACAAAGCGGCGGCCAAGGCGGAGAAGGACGCGGCTGTGGCGCAGGCTGCTGAGACCCGCGCCGCCTTGAAGGCAACGAAGGAAGCCGCGGCGGGCGAGGAGCGGGCGGCGTCCGCGCGCGCGGCTGAGGCGAAAAAGGCCACCGAAGCGTCTGCCGAAGCGGAGCGGGCGTCAAAAAAGAAAGCGGCGTCTGAAGAATCTTTAGCTCGCGCCTTGGCGAAGGCGGAAAAGGAGACAGCTGCTGCTGTTGCTAAGGCGCAGGCGTCTGCTGACGCCAAGGCTTCATCGGAGGCGATCAGGGACGCGGAGACAAGGAAGGCGGAAACCGCAAAGGCGGAGGCGGAGGCGAGTGCGCTTGCGGCGCGAGAAAAAGCCGCCGCCACTGCCGCCGACGCCAAGCGCGTCGCCGCCGAGAACCTCGCGGCGTCGCGCGCCAAGCTCGCCGCGGACGCCGCCGCGAGTAAGGCCAAGCAGGAAGCTGCTTCCGAGGCTGCCAGGGCGAGGCTCGCGGAGGAGGCGCTTATTCCCGCGATTCCAGTCCGTGTCCCCGTGCAAGCGCAAGCGCAGACGCTCACCGTGGCGCCCGCCTCCTCGCGAAGCGCGCCCGCCGTGGCCGTCGCCGCGAAGCCAGCGCAATCGCCCAAACCAGCGAAACAGACGAAGAAGGACGCCAAGAAAGCGGCGCAGAAAAGCGCGCGGGATGGCGAGTGGGATGCGGATACCTTCCTCGCGTTGCCGTCCCTGATCCTGTTCTGGGTCGTCACCTACGCTGTGCTCAACGAGGAGGAGGAGGATTAAAAGTTGGAAAGAGAAAAAGAAAGACGCGCGTACGCGAAGCGCGCGGCGCTCGAACCGATCGCGTTGGTTTTAATATTTATTCAAACACGAGAGGTACAATACACGCCCGAGTCGCGGAACAACACACGTCGTTTGTTCCTCCCTCACGCCGCGTCCCCCGTCCTCTCTCCCGGTCCGCGTCGCGTCCAAAGGAGTCCAGGAGGAGCCGTCGCGGGCGGACGTGACTGGCGCGTCAAATTTTTGCGGTTTTAGTGTATTTGTAACCCCCAAGAAATGACTCGACTGCGACTGCCGACTCCGCTCCGCCACAAGACGCGACCTCGGGGTCATCGCGCGAACGAGTGCGTTCTGCGACCGCGTCACGTGCTTGGGCCCCCGCCAACTTACTTGCCTTGACTCGCGTTTCTCTGGTCGAGCCCGCGGACGGCGCGCTCGCGGTTCCACATTCGCGCCCGTGCGTCGGTGATTTTTGAGATTGCAGGCCGCGGAGAAAACCAGGAAGGGCGACCTTCGACTACGCAGCCACCATGCCGAGTCTCATGGACCGCTTCAAGGATAGCATCGCGGACGCGGTGGCGTATAAAACAGTCAAGGTACGAGATGCACGCCTTTTGTGGTGTGGCGCGCGCCGGGTGTTTCGGGTCACCTCGAGCGTGCTTTTTTCCCGAACGTCTTTTTTCAGGAAAGGCCTGTCTTGAGGCATCGACGCGCGTCTCTCGAGTCACCAAGACCACCACGCTCGCTAACCTCTCTTTTCACGCCTCACCGCTCCTCATACTACCCCACCCTACCACAAAAAACAGCTCGTCAAGACGTACGACAAGACCTTAATCATGATGCACCTTTTCTTCATGACGTGCATCACGATTTTCACCTTTTTCTCCATGGTTGTGTCGCACAACTACATGAAGTTCGAGGTTCCGATCACGGTGGTGACGACGAAGATGGACGCCAGTGCCTATCTCGCCGCGGGTAGCTCGAGTTTGAGTGACCTTGCCTACTGCGTTTCCCCGTGGGGGGGCAACGCTTTGGTGGATTACGTATCCCCGGGCGGCACGATCTTCGCGGATCCGCAGTGCGTCAACCACCTCACCGGCCCGGAGTTCACGCAGGTCAACGTGCAGGACGTGTGGGTAAACACGCACATGAGGCAGGCAAGCATGCGCAGGGTGTGCGTCGGCGCGGACGCCGCAGCTTTCGTGGAAGCCGCGAACTGCGAACTCACGCAGGTGTACTCGCACGACGCCTTCGTCGCGCGGCCCGAGTTGCTGGAGTTCCACATCGGCATCAGCGTGGAAACGACGTACGGTCTGCGCGCCAAGCCGGATGAGCTGGTTGTTAACTTTCCGGACGGCACGTCCCGGACCACGTACCCCGCATCGGACGGCGTAGACTTGGCGCTGACGTTTGGCGAGATTCTTGTGCTCGCGGGTGTGCAGCTCAACGCCACGAGCGCCACGGCGTCCGGGTCGGGCGCCGTGTTCGCGGCGATTCGGGCGCCGCACCGCTTGATGGGGCTGAAACTCAGGGCGCAGATCGCCACGACGAACGTGAACAGCGACCCGTGGAGGCCGTTCGACACCACGCTACGAACGGAAGTATCCATCTTTCACGACGCCACGAGCGAGCGCACGGGCCCTGGGACGCAGGTCATTTACGGAGGCAGCCGGACCCCGACAACCGCGCCGTTCGGCACGTCCCTGCACACGCACGACGAGACGTTTTTGTTGCGAGACTGGGCCGGGACGTATTTGCAGTACCAGTCCGAGGGCAAAGTGGGGGTGGTGGATTTGTTGACCGCGGTCACCGCGATCACCAACGCGTTCGTGCTGATAGGCATGGCCACGTTTCTGGTGGATTTCATCGGCCAGATAATTAGCTCGTCCTTCTACGACGACAAGTACGAAGACGACGGCGAGCGGGCGATTCTGGAGAACATGGCGTTGCAGTTGGAGAACCCGTGCCACCCCGAGGTGCCTTTCGATCCGAAGCACCTGCGTTTAGTGAACGACGATGACCAGCCTGGCATGTCCTACGAAAACGCGATTTACGACCTGCAAGCGGAGCTGGCGGATGTCCGGGACCAGCTTTCTTTGATTCCAGAGGAGGAGGCTGATTTCGTGGAGGGCGGGTCGCCCGGGCGTTTGCCCGACCACGGCATGGACGGGTTACGGTTGGTGGAGGATTTCTCCGAGCAGTACGTCATCGCATTCAAGGAAGCGAACGGGGGGGCTGAGCCAACCGCCGGCGTGATTCCACTGCACCCGGGCGCGCAGATGCTTGGCCGGGGGGTCGGGAACGTTTCCTCGAAAGCGTGTTCGCGGCAGCAGTTCACGATGACCGTGGTGCGGGATAAAGTGCGAATGAAAGCCCTGCGGGACGGCCCTGGTTACTCACGGGAAAGCACAAAGGATGGCGGCAGCTCAGTCGGAAGGTTCGAACAACTAAAAGCAACCAAAGCCGTGGTACTCACCGTGGACGACCGCGTGTGTTTCCGCATGCGCGAGGGGAAAATGGGCGGCCACCTCGGGATTTACCGAATAGAAACCACATCGCCGGCGGTGAAGAGCTGGGTTTCGTTCTTCATGGGGTGTTAGCTAAGTGGTGGTGGTGGGGTGAGGAACAGCGTAGTAATTTTGTAATCAGACATAGTCAGTCTTGGGGACGTGTTATCTTTCCTACAGGAGCGCGAGAGGTGTGACAAGGGACTGTTCTACCGCTATCGCGACGGGGTACTGTTCTACCTCGAAACACGTTTCGGGAAAAAACGCGTTTCCAGAATCGAGATCTCTCTTTCGACCAGCCTGCGCTCTTCACTCATCACATCTTCCGACACCATGGCTGTCGCCCTCCGCGCTGTGAACTCCCTGGCCTGCGCCGCGCCTTTGCGCGCGGCGGCGCGCCGCGCCGCGCGCGCCCCCGCCGCGCGCCTCGGCGTCCGCGCGATGGCCGACGAGTCGGAGGACGCCCCGGAGGGCGTGGAGCAACTCATCGACGTCCGGGTGGGAAAGGTTTTAAAGGCGTACAAGCACGAAGACGCGGACAAGCTTTACGTGGAGGAGGTTGATATCGGCGAAGCGGAACCGCGGATGATCTGCAGCGGGCTGGTGCCGTACATGAACGCCGAGGTACGTAGCGGTGATGCCACCACGGCGACACCACGAAGGTGGTGGTGTAAACGCGTCTCGCGCACCTGCACGAAATCGGCAATCGTTATCGCGAGTGTCCCGAACGAAATCCACTTTCGGATGTCGCGATCGCAAAACGCTCTCCACTGACTGTCTCCTCCTCTCTGCTCAGGACATCGAGGGCAAGCTCGTTGTTGTTCTTGCGAACCTGAAGTCCCGGAACATGGCCGGGGTGTCTTCGCACGGCATGCTTCTTTGCGCCTCGGATTCTTCGCACGAATCCGTGGAGCTTTTGGTTTGCCCGCCCGGGTCGGTGCCGGGCGAGCGCATCAAGTTTGGGGATTGGGAAACCACAACACAAGCCGAAGCGCACACCGAGAACCAGATGAAGAAGAAGAAAACCTGGGAAAAAGTCGTGACGCAGTTGCGCACCACGGACGGCTGCGTCGCCGCGTACAAGGACTTGCACATGGTCACCAGCGCCGGGCCGGTGACGTGCGCGTCAATCAAAGGAGGGACCATCGGGTAACACACGCGGGGCGAGGCGATGCGCGAAGCGTTGTTAAAAGTATTACTCGAAACACTTCAGTTTCGTTTCCAAGAATTTTCCCTTCCCGTTGGCACGTAGCGTCTTCTTCCACCTCGCACTTCGCGGTTCGCACTTCGCGGTCATCCCGATGGGCTTCGCGGTGGAAACGCCGTTACAGCCGTTCATGGGGCGCAAAGAGCGACGCCGGTCCAGCGCGGGGAAGCTTTTCCTGGGAGGTACGACGAAAGGTTCCGGTTTTCACGCGCGCGTCACGTTCCCGAATTCGGCATCTGAGTTCGATCCCCATCGCGGACTTACCTCCTCCCTGTTTCGTCTCCCCCAGACCACTGCGATTTGCGCGCAAACCCTTTGATCGCGAAGCTCCTGGCGAAGCACGGCGAGCCTGCTCTTGTGTTGTTTTCCGAGGAGGTTTTGAAAATTAACCGACGAGGCGAAGCGGTGCCCCGGGTGCTTCTCGTGGCACCCAATGCGTTGTTTTTGTTGGACAGTGGGACGATGCGGGTGCGGCGGAAAATACAAATAAAGCGCCTCGCCGCGATTCGCATGTCCGAGCACAACGACAACTTCCTGGCCCTGATTCACCCCGAGGAGTACGACGTGCTGTTGGTGTGCGCACGGAAAATAGAAGCGACACTGGCGATTGGCGACGCGTTTGGAGCGGTGACGGGGAGGCGCGATACAGAAAAAGACGAGAGCGGCTCGAGAAAAAAAGACGAAAGTCGGAGTGAAAATCTCGAACCCCCCCGCCTTCCCGTGGAGTTGTCCTCAAACTTCACCTACGCCGCGGGGGCTGATTTGACCAAGCGGGTGACGTTCACGCGCTTGGAAAACGGCGAGGTGGACACCACGGTAGCGGACATAGTTGGGTAACAGCGCTTTATAGGGATAGCATCGCGAAAACAGTTTACTCGTCTTGCATCTTCGCGTCTAATTCATCTCACATCATCTTCAACATCATCATCATCATCATCATCGCGCCGACGTTTCGGAGACTGTTTGCCCGGGCAGGTTTCCGTACCTCATTCCGTGATATCCCTTATCCCGGCCCAACCTTGGGTATGTCGTGGTGCTCTGACAGTTTCGACAGGTACTCGTTGAAGTCCTTCACCTTGTCCTTGTGCGACTTGCTGGCCATGGACTGAATCAGCCGGGCTTGCGTTTTCGCCGCTTGCTCGTCGTACCGCTTCTCCACCGCGGTGCGGTTGTCTTGCCGTTTGGGGGGGTTCGAGCCGCCCTCACCTGCTGTAGTCAAAGCATCGTCGTCTTTTTCTTTCTGCGGGGGTCGGGGCAGGGGAGGCGTGGGTCAGACGATGGCGAAAGCGAAATGGGCGCGGAGGGAAAACAAAGGCCATGCGCGTCGTCGCCGAGCGAAGCTTGTATGGCGAGGAGGACTTACATCTTCGTGTTTGTCCTTCTTCTTCTTTTTCTTCACGCCGCCCGGCCCGGGCACACCGCCCTTGAGCTTCAACCCGCCCTTCACCACGTGTTGGTACGACTCGCTCATCGGACGCGCACTGAAGAGTGATTGACGCAAAGCAGATTGCGCACTTTCGTTCCAGCGCGGGTCCGATGAAAGTCGTTCACGTCCTTTTGCTTGACCGACGCGTTCATCGGACCAGCCGAAATGAGCTCCGATCAAAGATGAAGTATCTCGCTTCCTCTGAAACGCGTTTGTTTGCTGTTTGATGTTTTGATCGCGTTGTCCGCGTCCCGCCCGGCCAGTACCGCACAGCGAAGGCGCGCCTGCCTCGCGCGCATCGCCACGCGCCGCGAAACGTTTCTCGGGAAACTCGAGCTGACGTGACTCGTGTTGCGCTCACCCGATCGTCTTCGCATAAGCCGATAGGGCGGGTTGCACGGAACGCGCATCCTCTGCGAGTCTGTCGGTCGACAACGTCTCTCCTGGAGTTTTAGCGCGCCAAAGTATAGCTCGTAGCCGACTCCGCGCTCGTGCCGCGACGCTTCGCAACTCTAGCGCACGATGTCGAGCGGTTTAGAGCTCCGCGTGGGTAACAAGTACCGCCTCGGGAGGAAGATTGGCAGTGGATCGTTCGGGGACATCTATCTAGGTACGGCGGGGCAATTTCCCAGATTGGGCACTCCACACCGCTCAGCGTTCCCTCGGACGAAATGGCCGAGGGGGGAATTTCGGACCCCCACGCGTTCCACCCCCTTCCACGCCTTGGTGCCACCAAAGCACGCGCGCTGACCGTTCCCCAACCGTCCCACAACCCTCACCGCAGGCACACACATTCAAACCGGCGAGGAAGTCGGGATCAAGCTGGTGCGTACCGGTGCCCCCCCCCAAAGAAACCCTAGGCTCGTTGGTGGTCGAAAGACGAGGAATATTTTTTTGATCACCGAGACGATCAACGTCGCTCGTTGTCCTCGGGATCGCGATCGACCCACACGCCTCACCGCTCTTGTCGGTTGGTGTCCCTTATCCCTTCTTTTTCTGACCCGTTTTCCCTCCCCAATCCGTGTCACTCAACATCACAGGAATCCGTCAAAACCAAGCACCCGCAGCTTCTGTACGAATCCAAGCTTTACAAGATTTTGCAAGGCGGCACCGGCATTCCGAACGTGCGGTGGTTCGGAGTAGAGGGGGATTACAACATCATGGTTCTGGATTTGTTGGGGCCTTCGTTGGAGGATTTGTTTAACTTTTGCAACCGGAAGCTGTCCTTAAAAACCGTGCTGATGCTGGCGGATCAGCTCGTGTCCCGAATCGAGTACGTGCACAGCAAGTCGTTCATCCACAGGGACATAAAGCCCGACAATTTCCTCATGGGATTGGGAAAACGCGCGAACCAGGTGAACATCATCGACTTCGGTTTGGCGAAGAAATACCGGGACCCGAAATCGCACCAGCACATCCCGTACAGGGAGAACAAAAACCTCACTGGTACGGCGCGGTACGCCTCGATCAACACGCATCTCGGGATCGAACAGTCTCGGAGGGACGATTTGGAATCGCTGGGGTACGTTTTGATGTACTTCTTAAGGGGGTCGCTGCCGTGGCAGGGCCTGAAAGCGGCGACTAAAAAGCAAAAGTACGAGAAGATCTCGGAGAAGAAGATGAGCACCCCCATCGAGGTGCTTTGCAAGGGGTTTCCCCCCGAGTTTGTCACCTACTTCCAGCTGTGCCGGTCGCTGCGGTTCGAGGACAAGCCCGATTACTCGTACGTCCGGAAACTGTTCCGCGACCTTTTCATCCGGGAAGGGTACCAGTACGACTACGTCTTCGACTGGACCATTTTGAAGTACCAGCAAACACAGGCGCTCACGAGGCCGGGGCCGGGGGTGCCCGCGACGGGCCGGGAAGCGGGGGGCATCGGGGGGTCGAGGCCGGCGCCCGCGCCGGTAGTCGCGAGTCGCGAGAAGAAGGAGGAGCGGTTGGTTCGGGAGGAGCGGGATTCGCGAAGAGCACCCATGCGCGAGAGCGGGTTCGCGGGGCAGCGCGAGGGAGAAAGGCAACGGGGAACCTCCGGAACCCGGAAACCGGAGGGGGGGGGGTTCGGACCAGGCGCGGACCGCATGTAAGAAAACACATGTGTAAGAACACGACGTACACCTTTGGACCTCCCGCCCCGTGGCGCGAAAAAGACGAGCATCAGAAGTTTTGGAAGGAAGGAACCGCGAAAGACAAACCCATAGCGCGCGCTTCCGCGACGCGCCGTGGAAGGACAACGCGACTAGCACGCGACGTACGTCCCGACCGGCCGACTAAACTACGGGTGGTGTGAGCACTCACCACTCCACCGGATTGAGTGGTGGGCGTTGTAACGAAGAACTTTGTTTGGCGAGCGATCGGACGGAGGCACATTCTTTTCCTCTTTTCTTCGCCTTGTTTTCTTTTTCGGAAGGTGCCAACAATGCCAATCGAATGTGACATTGTGTGGTGCGCTGCCGGGCGCTTGACGCGAGATGGACGTGCTCCGTGAGGCGGCGTCGTCTCGGGCGCGGCGCGTGTCCGAAGATGCGCAGCCTCCCGCGAAATCCACGACTCCGCGGAAGGTGCGTTGCGGGCGATTCGGCCACACCGCGGGTCCATCTGACGCCACACCGAACCGCTGTTTTTTCGGTTTCCCCATGCTCTCCGCGAGCGCCTTCGCGCTCGTTCTCGCTTCAACGTCTGACCCTCGCCCGCGCACACGTTCCACGCACTCCGCGCAGATGACCATGGCCGAGCTGATGCGAGAGGAGGAAGAGAGGTACGACGAGGCTGAGGCGACAAAACGCGACCACGCCAAACACGCGCAGTCGTTGTCTGGTTCGGGCAAGGATCTGGGCACCCTGAGTAACCGACGCGGGTCCACCGCGCGGTCAGGGTTACCCACGCACCGGGAGGACCCAACCGACGACGAAGACGACGACGCAATCGACACCACCCAAGCCAAGCTTTGGAACGAAAAAGAGCTGGAGCACATGATGGAGGACGTTGCGGTACGTTTGACAGAAGTCACAACCGCTCCAATTCTCCAAAAAAAAGGGTGCCCACAATCAAAGAAGACGGTCTCCTTTTTTTTGAAGGAGGTTGTTTTCATCGCGAGTACCTTCGCAAGTAACACGTAAACTAACACGCTCCCCTCAACCCCTTAACCTTACCCCCATCCCCCAACCCCTTGAACCGCCCCCTCCCCCCCTCCCCTCACCCTAAAAAGGCCCCCGTGGAGGTGGACGACACCGGGCTGGACATTTTCGGCGAGCACGCGATTCGCGCCGAGGACGTGGGTCCGCTCGTGCTCGGCCCGCCAACACGGGTTTGGGACGAAGGTGCGGGGCTTTCCCAATCACCACATTCCGCCTCCCTGATTGCCCATACTCGTACCAGAAGGGACTAATACCTCTGACTGTTTGTCCATACATCGCGATATACGAGACTGACACTTTCGGCTTTTATCGTATCAGTAAAAGGCGCGGCGCCTTTGCGTTTGGACGAAACTTTGAGCGACCCGCTTCTTGACCAGCACTTGGAGAACGTCCTCACTGATAACTTGTTCGTCCCGTCAGGCCTGAACTGCGTGTTGCGCGAATACCAGAAAGAGGGCGTGCGGTTCATTTACAACCTATGGGCGAGTGGCAAAGGCGGCGTGCTCGCGGATGACATGGGCCTCGGTAAGACGGTGCAGACGATTGCGTTTCTGGGCGCGATTCTGCGCTCGCCCGTCGCGACGCGAACGGCGGCGTACGAAAACAAACCGCTCGTGGTGCTGATCGTGTGCCCCACCAGCGTTATTACGAACTGGGAGTCCGAGCTGAAAAAGTGGGGCGAGGCGATGGGCAGTGGGTATTTAGACGCAACGCTGGGAGGACACCCGGAATTCGAGTACGCCGAAACCTTCACCGTCGCGCGCGTGCACGGCGACACGAAGAAAGAACAATGGGCGAGGGTGCTCGCGACGTGCGAGCTCGCCATGGACGGCAACACGGAACACACGTGCGTGCCCGCGAACGTCGCGTTGACGAGCTATGACACCTTCCGCCTGAACATCGACGATTTCAAAGACATAAACTGGACCGTCGTGATTTTTGACGAAGCGCACAAGTTGAAGAACGAAAAGGCCCTCATTTACATAGCTGCGAAAGATCTGCCCGACGTCGCGACGTCGCCGCGCATCGGCCTCACAGGAACCGTCATGCAGAACACGTACGACGAGCTTTGGTGTTTGCTGAACTGGGCGTGTCCGGGGTCGTTAGGCGAAAGCGGTGAATTTCGAGAGTACTACTCGCGGCAAATGCAACAAGCGCAGCGGTTCAGCGCGGGCGATCGCCTGCTCGCGTTGGGCAGGGAACGCGCGCAACAACTGAAGCTTTTACTGAAAAAGTACGTCCTGACTCGCAAAAAGAAAGACGTGCTCGCCAAGTCGCTGCCTTCGAAAGCGGACAACGTGGTGTTTTGCGATTTATCGCTGCTTCAGCTGAAGGTGTACCAGCGGTTGTTGGACACACCCGAGTTCACTTTGATAGCTCGATCGGGCGAGCCGTGCGACTGCGACAGCGGGGAACCGCGCGGTAGGTGTTGCTACCACGTGCCGACTGGGTACGCGCCTTTGTGGGAGACGTATCACGATCCGGCGACTAATCCTTTATTGCATGCCGAAGACGGGTGTTGCGACAAGTGTCCGAACTGCCTGATTCTGCCTTGCATACAAATCCTTCTAAAGGTGAGTAACCACCTGGAGCTGCTGAAACCCGATCCCAAGCTCGTGCACGAAGACCCGGAGAAGTTTTACCGCGAAACCTTGGTCGCCACGATGGCGCTCGGCGACGACGCGCATTTGCTCGGCGACGCGAACAAGCCGGATGGGAATTTTCAGCGCGTGTCGTCCGCGACACACTGCGGTAAGCTGTTAGCCCTGGAGAAGCTGTTGAATCTTTGGCACGCGCAAAACGACAAGGTTTTGATTTTCTCCGTGTCGGTGCGTTTGTTGACTATTCTTGAGACGTTTCTTAACCGGCGCGGGTACGTCTTTTCGCGCCTCGACGGAAGCACCGGGCAGAAGCACCGGCAGCAGGTCGTGGACGATTTCAACAAGTCGCAGTCGACTTTTGTTTTTTTGCTCTCCACGAAAGCGGGCGGCGTGGGTTTGAACATCGTGTCCGCCAACAGGGTGGTGATTTTCGACCCGAACTGGAACCCGGCGCTTGATTTGCAAGCCCAGGACCGGTCGTACCGGATCGGGCAGAAGAAAGACGTTGATGTGTACCGGTTTTTAACATCCGGGACGTTGGAGGAGCTCGTGTACCAGAGGCAGGTTTACAAACAGCAACAGAGCAACGTCGCGACGGAGGGCATCGCAGAGTCGCGGTTTTTCGAGGGCGTTCAGGGCGACGCGGACAACAAAGGCGAGCTGTTCGGGGTGGCAAACATGTTCCGGAAAATCCCCAAAGGGGAGGAGGTGCGCATGAAACAGCTCGTGGAACGCGAGCGGGAAGCCAACGAGGTGTACCGCATCGAAACCGCGCGCGACGTCGCGGTGGCGCCGCCGCGAGAGGAACGGGCGAGCGCGGCGGCGAGGGCCGCGGAGACCCGAGGCGCGGGCGGGCCCTCCGCGGCGGAGGCGGCATTCGCGCACGGCATCGGCCCGTCCGTGCGCCCATGCACGGCGGATGGCGTTCTGTACGAGCACAGGCACGACATGCTCGTGGGCCGCGCCACGGCGGTGGAGCACGACCGTTCGCGCCGCGCGGTTGACGCGGCGCGCGAGCGCGGGGAGTTGGACGACGGCGACCGGGGACCTGGTGGACCGGGGGGCCACGGCGGGAACCCAAACCAAAAAACGAAAGGGAAAGAAGGAAAAGGAAAAGCACCGCGCAGAGCGTTTGAGCAAAACGCGAGTGACGCGGCCGAGCGCCGAGCGGCGGTGACCGCGACGGAGACGTTTGAACAGAGGGAGCAGAGGGACGCGGATGCCGTCGTCGCCGCGCTCGCCGGTAACGAAGGCGTTTCGGTGGGTGAGATGGGAAGGAGGCTCTTACAGGGCACCACGGGCGACCGCGCGGCGATGCTCCGGGAGTTTCTCGTCGCGAAGAAAGCGTTGGACACCTCAGTGTTGCTGTTCCACTGATTGAAACGAGAAGGACACGAACGGTTTAGCCGACGAAGGCACGTGACTCGTATTACTTGTATACCGATAGACGACACTGTATGACAGACGATTTGAATGAAGGTACTTTTTAATGATTTGTTCACTGTTTTGTTCATCACTTCACGGGTTTCTACCCTCAGTCCCTTCTCGTATCACGCAGTTGCTGCGCTCTTTGGTGCCTGGTGTACGTCGCCACCGCCAGGTTCTTCAGCGCGGCTAACCCTGTTTTGTTGCTCCTCGGCACGCGCGCTTTGCACTCCTTCAGGAAAGTCATGAAGGATTTCTGCGCCGCGCTCTGTTCTTCCTGCGTCTCGTCTGAGCCTCCCGTATCGACCATCCCCGCGTGCAGCACCACGTCGACGTGGCGAATCGCGCTGACAAGGCACCACGCTTCTTCAGGCGAGGTGTTGCCGTCCACGAGCACGTCCGCGATGGCGGCAGTGGCGTCTTTGCGCAAATCTTGGTGCGGTGCGTATTTAACACCAACCTCCTGTTTCGCCAAAGCGCGCGCCAGGAGAGGCATTAAAATTTGCTGGATGTCCTTCAGCGCCACCACGGACGCGAGGTCCTGAACCCTCTGCTCTCGTAAAGAATTCCAAGGCAACCACCTCACCGCGGAGAGACGCGAGGCGTGCGTGGGACCGACCCTCGCCAAAGCATCCGCCGCCGCCGACGCAAACAAGCGCCACTGCTTTTCGTCGGCGAAACGCGACGCCGCGGCGAGCAGGGCGGACGCGGCGGCGTCCGCGACGTGCGCGAGCGCAGCCGCGCGCGGGTCTAGCCGCAGCGCGCCGAGCGCGGCGAGAAGCGACGCTGTGGCGTTTGGGTCATCCACGACTGACCCCACAGGGTCGCCGTCGCCGTCGCGCTCGCACCACATCGTGAGGAGTTGCACCGCCGCAAACACTTGCGGTTTCAGCAGCCCTGGCGGTGGGCGCATCAGCGCCGAGGCATCCACTTTGTCGGTTGCGCTTCGCCCGGAAAGCGCGAACGAACCGGCCTCGGAGTCCTGTCGTGAAATGCGCTGGTTCAAACTCATGTCCGACGCCAGCGCGTTTACAGAAATGTGCTTCCGCTGTTCCTTTCCCTGCGTCGTGGCGATTAGCTTTTTCGATTTCGGGGCTCCTTTACCTTTCCCGCCTTTACCCGTGTCCCCGGCATCCACGGTGTCCTTCCCCACGTAAGGCGCGCGCACGCCCAGGTGACGCAACGCCTCTAAAATCTCACGCGCCGTCGGTACCCACGCCAAGGGTGGCGCGTCGGAAACCGCCCGCGTGATATTTTCTTCGGGAATTTCGTCCCCTCCCTCGTCGCTCTCGTCACCAGCGTCAGTCTCGCCAACCACGGGGAGGGGAAACACCCCCCTTCTGCGGCGCGGGCGCGCGCGCGTATCCACCCCCATCGGCTCGTACCCCGCGGACGCAAGCAGCGCGTCTCGCGCGCCGAGCGCGACGCCGTGCGACGACTCCGGGCGCGTCGCCGCTTCAAACAGCCAGCGCGCAGTCGCCGCGTCGCACGGCGGCGCGGGGGAAGACTCTGCCTTTTCTGCTTTTCCAGACTCAACACCCGTACCAGTACCTCTGCGCCTTTTCGCCGCCGCGTTTGCGTCCACGACCGCGGCGAACGCGGCGGCGAGGAACCCCCCTTCCGCGGCTTCCCGGAGCGCTTCCTTGACCGCCGATGCCGCGTCTTCCTCGGAGCCTTTCAAAAGCGTTACCCGTGTTTTCGCGGCGTCCACGAACGGGTGTAACGTTTTTGGGGTTGGCGTCGGCAACTCCGGTGCAAACCTGTCAAGCGCCGCGCTTCCGAACGCGTGTTCAAACGCGTGTTCAAACGCGTGGTCATCAAGCGCCATGATGAACGCACTGGGGTACGGCGTGTCGTCCGCGTCCGTGTTTCCAATTTCCCGCGCCACCGCTTCCGCTTTTTCCCGTACCTCATCCTTCATCGTCTCCGCCGCAGTCTGTTTTTCCGCCATCGCCTCGGCGATCGCCGCCATCGCCCTTTTCTCGTCGCTCTTGATCTGCTTAGCGTCAGCGGTGGCGACCCGCATTTTCCTCCGCCGCTTCTCATCCTCCCTCTCGTCGTCCACGAGCTTCTGTATGGATTTGGTGAGCGGAACGTCTTCGGAACCGGAAGCGCCGCCCGCGTCCTTCTCGTCCCCCTCGGCCCCACCGTCCCCGCCGTCCCGTACCGTCGCCGCGATGACAATGGCCCGGCGCTTCCCAAGCACCTTGGCGATGTGCGCCTTCACCGCGTCGGGGTTCCCGGACGCGCGCGGCTTGTCGAACGAAAAGAGAAGCGCCAGATCTGGCGGGATGCCGGCGGGCACCTCCATCTGGGGCTTGGGTACCGGGGGGGGCTTGGCCTTCGCCGACGCGGACGCGGCGGTGGGTTTCGTCGGGGGCAACGTGACATCGTCGTCGTCGTCGGACAGGTCGTCCGAGAGGTCCGAGAGGGGAGGCATCCTCGCCGAGGACGCCGATCGCAATGACAGTTTGAATAGTGTGCTGAGTACTTTTTTGCCCAGATTTTGCCCAACCCGAAAACCAAACCGAAAACGCTCAGTTTTCGAGGGGGTCGTGCCGAGTGACGACATGCATGAGACCTTCCGCATGTCCAGCGGCGCCCAAAAACGCAGACAAGGACGCTACACTCATGTGCTAGGATCCCCAAGCGTTCGCGGCGCAAACAGATGCGTGTGTGCTCCGAAGCGGCGGACGCAGCCAAGGTTAAAATTCTTCCCATCAAAAAGGTGCAACGGGCGACCTGCGTTCTGCGCTCTCACCCGCCGAAATCGATGCTGACAAGCAAAGTAACGACAGTAACGCTTTTCTCGGAAGCCTAGACGCACAACGACGCGCACACCCTCCGCATGTCCTCCAAACGCAAAGCGCACACCGCCATGACTGACGCGAGCGGCGGTATCGCGACCGATACACACCTGTCCGTCGCGGCGGTGGCAGAGGCGAGAGTTGCGGCTGCGGAAGCTCGCGTTGCGGCAGTAGAGTCGGAGAATGCGAAATGGCGGGGGTACGCTGAGGCGTGGGTTAGTCTGTGTTCGGAACAGGCGCGCGATGCGCTGAAGGAAAGGATGCTAAAGGAGATGTCGTGGGCGATGTTTCAACACGAGGCTATCCCCGGCCTTCCCGACCACCTCGTCGTCGAGCACATTCTCGACAGATCTGACGACATGTACTTTCAAGATCCCGCAAATGTCGCACAGCTCACCACGGTGAGCCCTGCGATGCGCGACGCGGTGAAGGCGTCGGGGCTTAGGGTTAAAGAGTTAAAGGAATGGGAAGCAAGGAGACTCTTGTGTTTAAGCGCGTTGCGGCGCATAAAACGGAAAGGAAAGCTGCAGTACGACGAAACCCTATGCGAGGCGGCGGCGGGGCTCGGACAGCTGGAGGAGTTAAAGGTGCTGCGTGAGAACAACACACCGTGGAACTGGCACACGTGCGAGGCGGCGGCTCGTTATGGGCAACTCGAAGTGCTGAAATGGGCTCGCCAGAACGACTGTCCATGGAGTAAAGATACGTGCGCGGCGGCGGCGCGGGGCGGGCACCTCAAAGTGCTGAAGTGGGCGCACAGGAACGACTGCAAGTGGAATGCGGAGACGTGCTCCGCTGCGGCGGAGTGTGGAGACCTAAAAATACTGGAGTGGGCGCGCAAGAAGGGCTGCAAGTGGGACGAGAAGACGTGCTCGGCTGCTGCGCTTGGTGGAAACCTCGAGGTGTTGTAGTGGGCGCGCACGAACGGGTGTCCGTGGGACGAGCGGACGTGCGCGATGGCGGCGAAGGGCGGGAACCTCGAGGTGCTGCAGTGGGCGCGTGCGAACGGTTGCCTGTGGGACGAGAACACGTGCGCGGGGGCGGCTTTGGCCGGGCACCTCGATGTGCTGAAGTGGGCGCGCAAGAAGGGGTGCAAGTGGGGCATGTACACGTGCGAGGCGGCGGCTAGAGGCGGGCACCTCGAGGTGCTGAAGTGGTTGCACGAAAACGGCTGCCTGTGGAACGAGGTGACGTGCTCGAAAGCGGCGGAGGGCGGGCACCTCGAGGTGCTGAAGTGGTTGCACGCGAACGGCTGCCCGTGGAACGAGTTGACGTGCGGGGCGGCGTCGAGGTTCTGGCAATTCGAGGTACTGAAGTGGTTGCGCGCGAACGGCTGCCCGGAGTGAAAGACGTAGAGAGGCATACATCGAGGCACATGGAAGACGAACAAACGCAGGTAACGAAGACCGAAGAAAAAAACATTTCTCTGACACGAGGTGCGCGTTACATCCCCGCTAGCAACAGCGGCGGGCGTTTCGGCAACACCAGATTCTCCGCTTCTATTGTGAGCCCCGCGGTGACTCGCCCCGCGCCGGAGTGCGCGCGCGTGTCATTTTTGTAGTCAATTTCGGTGAGTGCGTCGTTTTCGTCCTCGCCCACCGCGACGGCGTCTATTTCGTCATCCATCTCCAGCCGCATGCTCCTGTGTTTCAGCCGGAACATCCCGGTGCCGACGGGCATGGGGATGCCCATGATGATACACTCGGAGACGCCGTCGATGGTATCAACCCTGCCTCGCAACGCCGCGTCGAAGAGGTGATCGGTTGTTTTTTCGAAACTCGCGAGCATCAGCACCGAGTCCTTCATCTTGGCCATCCCGAACCGCGTGATCCCCAGCACCTCGCCCTTGTACGTCATCACGTCCGCAAGCAACATGGAGTGCCGCGCGTCGATTGACATGCCGTGCGCTTTCATCGTGTCGTTGATTTCCTTGATGATACACGACCTCGCGGCCTCGATGCCTAACGTGCGTTCAGCTTCCATCACGTGGTTCGTTGTGGTCTTCACGCCGTGAACCCCCTCCACCGCCATCACCGCTTGAAGGTTGGTCCCTTCCACGACCAGGTTGTACTTCCCGCCGCCCAAGTCGTTGATCACCGCGCGCTGCACGCTCGGGATGCCTTGCACGATCACCGAAGGCACCGCGGTTCGTAACGCTTGCAGGTGGAAAAGGGCCCTTCGGTGCGCGGCGGGGCCGTGCGCGGCAGACGCGGACGCGGCAGACCGCGCGCCGCCCGGTCGGTCGTCATCGGGAGGCAACACGTGCAGCGCGTCGCCGCCCGCGATCAACACCCGGTTGGGTTTCAGTTTCAGTTTCGAGGCGCCGAGCAACGCGTGCCTCACGGATTTCGCGGTGACGTCTAGTTGTAAACTCGTAATGACCTCCGGGTCAAGCTTCACCTCAAGGTAACACGCCTGCGGGTGCAACACGACGTGGACGTACTTACACACCTCGCCCAACGTGGTTTTCTCAACGCGGCCTTTCACCAGCCGCGCCGCAACGACGTCGTCGTCTACGTTTAGGCTGGCGGTGATAATCGGCGTGCTGATGTTCTTCGCGGCGTTGATGATTTCCTTTATCCGGGGAACACCGAGCGTAACGTTCATGCTCGCCACGCCCGCGAAGTGGAACGTCTTCAAGGTCATCTGCGTCCCTGGTTCGCCTATGGACTGCGCACCAACCGCCCCGACCGCGCTCCCAGGTTCGATGCGCTTGCTGTGGTACTTGGAAACGCACCGGTCAAGAAAGGAAGTGAGCTGCGCCTGCGTCACGCCTGACGGCGGATGGCCGTCCGCCGGGCCGACGCGGGTGAGGTGTTCCTTGGCGTAGGTCACGAGGTCGTGCTTGAACAGCGCGGACAGACCGTTGGCGTCAACGGATGGGGAAACGCCCCCATAGAGCGATGAATCGACGACACTAAGGTCGACGACCTTGTCGTCGTCGTCGTCGTCGTCCACGATGGCTTTGCCCCGTCGCGCTTTCGCCTGACTTTTCGGTTTCCGCGTTTTCCCTCCGCCACCCGTCTCGGATTCGGTTTTGACTTTTCCATCCCCGCCCTTCATCGCGATCATCTCCTCCGATTCCGCCTTTTGCCGCCCCCCCGCCACGGAGTCCACGTCACGTTTCACCGCCCTCGCGGCATCCGGGCCGCCGTCCTTCGCGGCGTCGATGCCTATTTGCAAAAGCGCCGCGGTGACCTCGGCTTCGCCAACAAGCAACCCTTTCCCTCGCGGCACCAGCCCTTTGACGTGCTGCGTGAGCCTGGCGAACTCCACGGGCGAGGACTTGTCTTTTCCCTCCATATCAGTAGGCTCCAGCCCGTCATCGCCGTAGGAAAGCTGCACGATACCCCCCGTGCTGTTGCGCACCGTGCCGTCGTAGCGCAAGCTCAAATCCTCCAGCGCTTTCATTAAGCGCCTGGACATGTACCCGGTTTCCGCGGTTTTCACCGCCGTGTCCACGAGCCCTTCTCGGCCAGCCATGGTGTGGAAAAAGAACTCCGTGGGCCGCAGCCCGGTGAAGAACGAGTTCGCCACAAAACCCTTCGCGGCTGGGGTCTTCTCGCCCCTTTGGAAGTGCGGAAGGGACCGGCCGTGGAAGCCGTCGGGCGGCCTTTGACCGCCCACGGCTTGCTGCCCGACGCACGCCACCATCTGCGAGATGTTGATCGTGCTGCCTTTGGACCCGCAAAGCGCCATGATCAAAGGCGCGTTGTGTTTCGGGAGCTCGCGCAGACACACGTTACCGGAAGTCTCCCGGACCGTCGAAAGAATGCCCAACACCTCCGCCTCGAGCGTCTGCTCGGCGTCGCACCCGGGTTGCAGCGCCAGGGTTCCTTTTTTGTACGCCGCGATGCGCGCGTCGCAGTCGCTGTACCCTTTCGTCACGACTTTCGCTTTTTCGGATTTCAAAAACGCACCCGGCGTGACGTCGTCGATACCGACGCTGAACCCTCGCTGGCCGAGCCACCGCGCGCTGAGCTTCGCCACCCTGTTCATTGCCGTCGCCGCGACGTTCGAACCGTACTCCGAATTCAACACGTAAAACAACCCATCCTTGTTCCCCGAACCAAGCGTCGCTTTACCAAGCTGACCCGTAAGGATCTCGCTGTTCTGAATGCACACGTACCCGTCCCTGGGGCACATGGTTTTGTTGTTGTTTTTCGTGTACGACTTCTCCGCCACCTCTAAATTAACGAAAATCGCGTCGCTCGCTTTCGGGCGGATCAAAATCGAAAAGATTTGTTTCCCAGTCCAAAGCTCCACCGGTTTCACGATCGCTGGGGTGGGCAGGTCAACGGAGAGCAACGCGTCGCCCATCATGGATACGCACTGCCCCACCATCGCGCGGTCCATGAACACGTCCTTTCCGGTCATCAAGTACGAGCTGGTGATGAAATCTTGCGTCGCCGCGACGAGAATTTCGCCGTTCTTCGGGGTGCACAAATTGTTGTGCACCGCCATGAGCTCCACGGCTTCTGCCCGCGCTTCCTCTGTCTGCGGGCAGTGGATGTTCATCTCGTCCCCGTCGAAATCGGCGTTGTACGGAGTACACACGCACTCGTTGAAACGAAGCGTGCGCCACGGCATGACCCGCGCGCGGTGCGCCATGATGGACATCTTGTGCAGCGATGGCTGGCGGTTGAACAGCAGGACGTCGCCGTCCTTCAGGTGCCTCTCCACGACGTCGCCGTACGCCAGCTCCGACGCGACCCGTCGCCGGTCGCCGTATTTCAGGTACTGCGTGCCCCCCGACTTGAACCGCACGAAGTTCGCGCCGGGGTGCTGGTTCATGCCGTTCCGAACGCACTCCCTGATTTTCTCGATGTTGTGCCGCGACACAACCTCGGGGTAGGTCATCATGCGCGCGATGTGAAGGGGCACACCGACTTCGTCGATTCGCAGGTTGGGGTCGGGGGAAATCACGGTGCGGCCGGAGAAATCCACGCGCTTGCCACTCAAGTTCCCTCGGAAGCGTCCTTGTTTCCCCTTCAAACGCTGTACAAAACCTCTTAGGGGTTTACCGGGGCCCTGGTACTGTAGTGACAAACCAGGAAGCTCGGAGTTGATGTACATGGCGCACTGAATCTGCAGAAAATCCCAGTTCTCCATCAAGTTCGTGATCGCCAGGCCTTTCTCCAGACCCTGCCGCAGCACGTTGTTGACTTCGATTATCTGTATCAGCTTCATCGTCACGTCGTCTTCGTTCGACCCCGCAACGCCGTCCATCTCCACGGAAGGTCGGATACAAACCGGCGGAACAGGCATGTGCGTTAAAATCAAGTGCTCCGGTCGGTCCGCCACGTCCAAAAGCTCGCAGTCCGCGGGCGATATTTTCCGCAAAATCCCAAGCGCGCGAATGGGGTTCAAATCGTCCTGCACCCGGCCCAGGTTCGCCCGGAGCGCGTCGTTGTGCTTCGCCGCTTCTTCAAACTCGCCCATGTACTGCTCCATCAGCTCGGGGTTCTTGCTGTACTTCTCGTGCACTATCTTTAGGCTGGCGCCAGCGCGTTTCACCACGCCGTTGGACGCGCCGCAGTGCGGACACGAACGGCATCTTTTACACTTCTCGGCGAGTTTTTTGGAAAGCGCTTTTCTTGGGACGATTTCAAGCCGCGCGCTTCGGAACCGCCGGAGGTACTGCGCCTTCTCTTCCGGTGACACCATCACCCGTGAGCACGTTTTGCACACCTGCTGCAGAATCGCGATGACGTTCTTGAAGTACCCGATGTGGAACACGGGCATCTCTAGCTTCACGTACCCGAAGTGCCCGGCGCAGTCGATGAGTTTCCCGTTACAAGTAGCGCACTCGGCGCCCTTTTTATCGGTGGTGCCCATCCTCGGATCCAGGATTCCGTTCGCAAGAGGGATTCGCTGCGGCATCTGGTATAAATTGCGTTCGAACACGTGGAACACCCCGCACTTGCCGATTTCGGACGGGGACATCAGAGAGAACTTGACGCTTCGTATTTTGCGCGGCGCGTCCACCTCGGTGAACGGCGCTTTTGAAAAAACAAGAGGCTCGGGAGGAGATGCGGTTTGATTTGTGTTTGCCACGACGGGGGGGCACACCACGCCGCCGGGGTCGACGGACGCCATGACTGACGATTAGTACGTTCAACTCCGTTGCGGCTCGTCGTGCCAAACGTTAACACGACTGTCAACGATGATGTCACACCCCGTAATACCACAAAGGGGTCGCCTTTGTGGGCAAACGCGTTTGACCCTTTTTCCCTCTGCTAGGCGGCGGCGGCGGTTCCCTAGGATGCGCCCGGTCACAAAGTCCACGTTTCGCCACTCAAAACCCAGGGACACCTGACACCAAACCCGGCTTTGCGACGACCCGTACCGACGCGTCACGCACCGCGAAACGCCGAACGCCGCGATGCCTGTCGTCCGCGCGCTCTCGGATCTGCCGCCCCCGGACCTAATGCAAAATAAGCGAGTGCCGAGCGAGAACCGAGAAAAAAGCCAGCGCAAACCCCTCTTCTTTGGCACCCCTGCAACCCACAGAAGGCACCCAAGCGCTCGGCACCTCAGACCCGCAGGCACGAGGCACAGGTATCCGAGTCCTGCGCATCACACCCGCCATGGTCTCCTCTGCCCTGGCATCCGCCCGCCGTGCCGCCGCGCTCCTGGCGCGAAGTGCTCGCGCCGCACGCGCGCCCGGCTCCGCTTCCACACGCGCGGTGTCGGTTTTGGCCACGTCATCCTCCACCCCCCGGTCCCCGCGTTCTTGGTGTGTTTCGCGACCCTTCGCCAGCGCCGCGGACGTGTCTGCGTTTCTATACACGCGCACGCACGAAGTGTTGCGACCGATGCCGGGAGGAGCGGGGGAGCAGACCCGGCCTGGGTCCGGAAACGTTTCGTCCAGGGATGGTAAATCTTCCAGAGAAGATGTCGTCGTTTTCCGCGTCGGTCTCGCCGACCGCGCGTTCGACCTCATCGGGGACGTCAAGGGCATGGACAAGGCGGTGAAAGTCCACACTACGATAGCGAAACACGAAAACCTGCTTGTGTTACGGTGGGAAGGGTTCAAACGCACCGCCTCGGATGAGCTGTACCACGCGGTGTGGGCGAACACGGAGGGCGTTCGGAATTTTCGTCTCCCGTTTCAAAGCGAGGTCGTGAAGTTCAACAAAAACGCGTTAGCGGATCCGTACAAAACCGTGGGGCCTTCGGAAAAAGGGTGGATAGCGGAGATATCAGTGGACAGGCATGTGTTGGAATTAGCGTTGAAGAACGGGGACGTGATGGAAGAGGGTTCTTACCGGGAAATGTGCGACGCCGAGGAAGACGAGGAAGACGCGGCGGCGAGTCGGTCGTACCCGTGAGAGCGGCGGTATTCGAACTATGTACTGTACCGTAAACTACTGTAGTGTTTTCAGTTGTCTTCTTCTTCTTCTTCTTCCTCTTCTTCTTCTTCTTCATCGTCATCTTCCTCCTCTGTCTCCTCTTCTTCTTCTTCCGCCTCCTCTGGTGCGCCGTTCGCCTTAGCCCAAGATAATAACTCGAAGTGCCCGTACTCCGCCGCCCTCGCGCACGTCTCCTCGTTCCACGGGCAGCCGTTCGAGCGCGCCCACTGCAGTATCTCGAGGTGCCCGAACTGTGCCGCGAACGAGCACATCCGATGGTTCTACGGGCAACCGTTCGCGTGCGCCCACTGTAGCACCTCGAGATGTCCGCCTTCCGCCGCCGCTGAGCACGTGTCCTCGACCCACGGGCAGTCGTTCGCGCGCAACCACTGCAGCACCTTGAGGTGCCCTTCCCACGCCGTATACTCGCACGTCTCCTCGTTCCAATGGCAGCCGTTCGCGCGCGCCCACTGTAGCACCTCGAGGTGTCCGCCGTACGCCGCATCCGAGCACGTCCACTCGTCCTACGGACAGCCGTTCTCGTGTGCCCACTGCAGCAACTCAAGATGCCCGAACAGCGCCGCTCTTGCGCACGTCTCCTCGTTCCATGGGAAGTCATTCTCACGTAACCACTTCAGTATTTCGAGTTGTCCCTTCCCCGCCGCCCACATGCACACGCTATTGAAGATGTAATCCAAGTCACCTCGCTGATGCATGAGTTGCAGCCCGCTTAAGTCCCCGAACCGTATGGCTTGCTCGGCTTCCAGTTGGTACACGTCACGCCCCGTCGCCGCCACCGCATCGCGCATCTCACGACTCACCGCTCGGAGCCTTGCGAGATCTGAGGGATCGGGCAGATTGCGCGAACTCAGGACGTGCGTGATGTGGATGTGGGCGGGCAGAGCCGCGAAGGCGTCACCAGCGCGCTGGTGCGCGGTTTTACTCAACGCGCGAGTGTTGGGGTAGGAGGTGAACATGGTGCGTCGTTGCGCAGGCGAGTGTGACTTCAGAGCAACGTGTTTTGGGGCTTCCCAGAAAAGCGTTACGATCTGATGGGACCCGACAGGCCGTCTTGTCAAACGCTCGTTTCGAAAAATAGGAATTAGGAAAACTCGAAAAAAGTCAATCGACCACTTCCCCACGCGTAGTCCCCACACCATGTCCCTCATCGCAACCCCCTCCATCGCCATCAAGGTCCCCGTGCACGCGGGCAAGTCACGCGCCGCACCTCCGGTCGCCGCGCGCCTGCAGGCCCGAAGCTTCCCCGCGCGCCACGGCTCGTCTCCCGAGGTACGCCGCGTTCTTGCGTTGACCACGAATCGTCGCACCCGCGCGGCACGACACCGCCTTCTCTCCTCCGTACCGCCGAATCGTGACGTGCTACACCTCGACGCCGTTCGAGGGTATTGTCAACGCAAGCTGCGTGCATTCCCGGAAACAGGCGCGCATCGCGCACCAGCGCGTTCGATGTCCGTCCCCGCGTCGACAGACAACGCCGCTAACAACGACACTTCCCGCGCCTTTTCTCACACAGGCAATCGCACGCAAAGAGCTCCTCGTCGCGTCGCACAAGGCGCGCGTCAGCGCCAACGCGGCCGCGCACAACGCCCGCGTCGCGGATGTTCACGACGTGACCGCGCTCGTCGAGTCCCAGGTCACCATGTACAAGCGCTCGTCCATCAACCGCAAGCTTCAGGTACGTCTTTGACACTTGGCACATTTTTTGCGTTGACCGAGTTTTATTTTTCGACAAGACAGCTGACATTTTCCATTTCTCCTATCAGGACGCTTCCGAGCTCCGCTCGCGTCACCTCTCCGCGCGCGC
>Ga0115007_10000532_pt1 | contig 25168 bp, 25 predicted proteins | sample ArcOceMetagenome_2_FD_87166 | JGI IMG/M metagenome (GOLD analysis project Ga0115007, IMG submission 87166) | Marine eukaryotic phytoplankton communities from Arctic Ocean - Arctic Ocean ARC135M Metagenome | ecosystem: Environmental > Aquatic > Marine > Oceanic | place: Arctic Ocean | collected...
AGCGGTAAATTACCACCTCTTACTTGAGGTGGTTTTTTTTATGTCTTAAAGTTAAAGAAGTTAAGGAGTATGGGCGTCCAATGGTTTAAGTATTATTTTACTATTTTTACTTTAAAAATAAACCTAATTATTATGAAAAAAATATTTCTGTTGTTTTTGATTTCTTTTTTTACCTCGTGTGCTGTAAACACATCGCTCTTGGAAAATTATGAATACCCAAAGGAGTTAAAAGACAAACTTAATTCTGATGAGACTATGGTAACGAGAGATGTTATGGTTGCGGGAGGTAAATCTTACAGGTATGTTGTGACCGAAATCATACCAAAAATTAAAGAAAATCGAAAATCAGAAGATAAATTTCTTAAAAAACAAACGAGAAAAAAATTAAAGGCTGAACTTGATTCTATTAAATGCCTACTCATTTCTTACAAAAAAAAATTATTAACGGCAGAAACAATAAAAAAAACAAACAATTTTATTCAGAGATGAATAGGTTTTTAGAAATGAAAAAAGAAAAGGGCTTCAAATCGACTGCTGATTATAAAGAATGGAAAAGTCATAGAAAAACCATAAATCATTTTTTATTTAATGGACAAAAAATACAAGAATATTACGCAAATATAAACTGGAATGAAAAATCCGATACTTTCATACAGGCTGAACGTCACCTGGCCTACCAGCGCTATGCAAGACTTCGCACGGCGGTCTCAATTTTATACTACGAACTTATATTGCTACTCATTGTTGCAAGTGCTACTGGTTAAAAGATAACAAACCACCTACAAACACGCTGGTAGAGATTCCGAATCAAACCTTGCAAACAAGTTACTGCGGCATGCAAAGCACTACTCATGGCAATCAAAAGACTACAGGCGGTTTTTAAGCTCTTAAAAAACCAAAGACAGCAAAATGGATAGTTGTAAAAACAAGCTGCCGAAGCGAGGTTTAAATAAGCCTATTATCCACCTCTCTTTTCCTGAAAAAAAGCCACAAAAAAAAGGACAAGATATGCATCTTGCCCTTTTGTAAACTATAGTGCTGCTCAATTATCCTTTAAAGACAATTTTACGCATTCTTAAATTTTCTGGAGTTACCTCTAGGTACTCATCTTCCTTGATGTATTCCATATTTTCCTCTAAAGAGAAATCTACTTTTGGCGCAATCTTCATTGCTTCATCGGTACCCGACTTCCGCATGTTTGTCAATTGCTTTCCTTTGATCAAGTTTACGGCCATTTCATCAGACTTGCTATTCTCTCCAATTACCTGACCAATATAAATTTCTTGATTCACATCAATAAAGAAACGTCCTCTGTCTTGCAAACGGTTCAATGCATACGCAGTTGCTTTTCCTGCTGCAGAAGAAACAATGGCTCCTTTTACTTCTTCGGTAAAGTCTCCTTTGTACACTCCGTATTCGCTAAATCTATGGTTAATAATTGCCGTTCCAGCAGTAGCCGTTAAGATTCTATTTCTCAAACCAATCAATCCTCTAGAAGGAATTGAAAATTCTAAGTGTTGTAAATCTCCTTTAGGTTCCATGATCAACATGTCTCCTTTTCTTAAGGATACTAAATTAATTGCTTTCGAAGCCATTTCTTCAGGAACATCAATAGACAATGTTTCCATTGGCTCGTGTTTCTTACCGTCAATCATTTTAATAATTACCTGCGGACGTCCCACTTGCAATTCATATCCTTCTCTACGCATGGTTTCAATCAATACGGATAAGTGCAATACCCCCCGTCCAAAAACGTTGAATTTGTCTTCACTATCTGTAGTCTCTACTTTTAAGGCTAAGTTTTTCTCCAATTCTTTGAACAAACGGTCCCGAATGTGACGCGAAGTAACAAATTTTCCTTCTTTACCAAAGAAAGGAGAATTGTTAATGGTAAACAACATACTCATGGTAGGTTGATCGATTTCTGTTCTTGGCAATGCTTCTGGATTTTCTAGATCTGCAATCGTATCCCCTATTTCAAATCCATCAATTCCTGTAATTGCACAAATATCTCCACAAGGAACTTTTTCTACTTGCACTTTCCCCATTCCTTCGAATACATGCAATTCCTTGATTCTTACTTTTTTCGTAGACCCATCTGCTTTACACAACATGTAATCTTTTCCTACTTCTAAATCTCCGCGAAAAACACGTCCAATAGCAATTCTACCTGTAAAAGAAGAAAAGTCTAAAGAAGTAATTTGCATCTGTGGCGTTCCTTCATTGTACTTGGTTGCAGGAATAGATTCTAGCACCGCATCCAATAAAGGAATGATGTTGTCTGTTTCATTCTTCCAATCTGTACTCATCCAGTTGTTTTTTGCAGAACCATAAATGGTGGCAAAATCCAATTGCTCTTCTGTAGCTTCTAAGGCAAACATCAAGTCAAAAACCTTCTCATGAACAATATCAGGAGTACAGTTCTCTTTGTCTACTTTGTTGACCACTACAATCGGAGTCAATCCTAAATCTAAGGCCTTCCCTAATACAAAACGTGTTTGTGGCATCGGTCCTTCAAATGCATCTACCAATAGTAAAACACCATCAGCCATTTTCAATACACGCTCTACCTCACCACCAAAATCGGCGTGACCAGGAGTATCAATTACGTTGATTTTTGTGCCTTTATACATGACAGAAACATTCTTAGAAAGAATGGTAATCCCTCTTTCACGTTCTAAATCATTATTATCTAATAATAAATCTTTTCGTTCTTTACGATCGTCTAAGATTTTTGCTTGATCAATAATCTTGTCAACTAAGGTTGTTTTCCCGTGATCGACATGGGCTATAATAGCGATATTTCTAATTTGATGCATTCGTTATTTCTTAAATTTCGTGCAAAAGTAGTGGTTTCTGTGTCAATTACCCGGATTCTAAGCAATTATTTTCACTTCTCTCTTACAGATTTAACAGACCGCAAACACAGACGCTTGGTCTCCTTGAAAAATTACTGTGTTTTGCTGTTGTTTCGCGCAGAGCAATTGGCCAGTATTTAAAAAAGTAGGGCAAAAAAAACCTGAACACGGGAACGTGTTCAGGTTGTATTCATTTGAAGCCTTTCACAAGCGCTACTGCTTGTGCAGAGCTCTCCAGGTATGCTTACATTAGTTAATAATTAATTTTTTATACGTAACAATACCATTGCGCTGTATTTTTAAGAGATAAAAACCTTGTGCGTAGGTTTCTAAATTAATGTCAAATTTTTCAGTACTTGCTTTCACGTTCCATGCCTTTAGAGTTTGACCATTTAGCGTTACCATTTCTACGGTAAAAGGCTGCTTCAGTTGATCAGACCAAACAATACGCACGTTGTTATGCGCAGGATTTGGAATCAGCGATACCTGAAGGTCTAATACCTCTTCTATAGCTTCCACCGCTAAGGTGCTGGAATCCACAATTAACGAAGTAGCAAATGCACTGGCGGTAATTACATTTCCTTCTGAGGTAGTCTGCACCGGTAAGGTACTTGTTGCTACCACTTCACTAAATACATAAGTAGGTGCAGTACCCACCATAAAATCATCAATCCACCATCCCGTGCTTCCAGTTCCAACATCTGCAGCGAAACGAAAACGAACCGCTGAAACTCCTGCTGGTAAATTTGCAATCGATTGGACATAACCACTTGAGTTCCCTCCGAAGACGTCGCCTGTAATTTGTGTGTTATTTCCAGTGGCAACCGTATCGTTGTAGCCATTTTTTGTAAAATCAGCTCCAGCTATCTTCGTCCATGTACTGCCATTACTGGTGTATTCTACAACACCACCATCAAAACCTTGCTCCGTAGCATATCTGTGGAAAAACACCAATTCTTCTGCGGCATCTGTTACTGCACTTAAGGTAAATATCAACATTTGCTCACTCAAATTATCTGGGTCTTTTACAAACCAAGATTGAATGCCTCGATAGGTAGCAGCGGTGTTTAACGCCCATGCATCTCCTGGGTTTCCAGCAAATACTGCTGCTCCTGAACGCGTGGTACCATCGCCATTTTCAGACTCCATGTCAAACAAAGTGTTTATGGTGGTAAATGGGGCTTCACTGGTCTTCATCGTAACTGTTTTAACAATAGTGGTACCACGAAGCACATCTCCAACATTCCAAATTAATTGATTTGAAGCGTTTGGAGAAATATCATCGGTTGCAGCTTCAAAAACAATATTCAATCCCGTTGGTATTTGGCCAACAATTACAAGGTCTGTTGCCGTGGCTTCTGTAACCAACACCGAAATGTCATATTGAATACTTCCTCCAGCAGGAATCAAATAGGGTGCAGCATATGAGACCGTTAAAATCGGAGGTGTAGCACCACCACAAGTAGGAGGAATTCCAAAACTATCTCTTTCATCTCCAATCGCATTCGTTCCATAGTTGCCATCTTCTTGATAGCCTAAACCTCTTTTTGCAAAACCTTCCCAAATCATTTTAAAATGCTTACTTCCGCCACATTTTGTCTCCGAAGGAAACAGCAAAGCATCGGCTGCTAAGATGGCATCTCTTTGGTCTGCAAAAGTTCCTGAAGCAGGTTGTATTTTTAAACCTTCTAGCACCAAACGGTTAAAAATATTATTTCCCCCGGAATGCGCTGCATCCGAAAGATCTATATTTAAACCATTCTCAAAAATATCATCGTTGAATCCATACACATCTACAAATTCTTGAAAAACATCATACAACATGCTACACCATATAAAACCAACACCGTGTGGCACCGTAATTTCTGGATTTTGAATGCCTAAGCCATTTGTTGAACCTGCATAGGTATATCCATTTACAGCAGTGTCTGTACTGTAGGGTTTTGGTCTAATACCCTTGTCTGTTGGGTTTTTGTAGGTCACATAGTTCCCAATACCTCTTGTTGGTAGCACGCCGTTCGGATGTGCTGCCGTTGCAGGAGCTAAATCGTTTTGTCTCAACGTGGTATACAGTCCCCAAAAATCAGACCACCCTTCACCTCCTTGTTCATCTCCACTTAAAGTTCCTAAACCACCTTCGGCCCTAATACTTAGTCTTGTAGAAATACCGTGTCCATATTCATGTGCAATTACGCCGTTATCAAAGTCACCATCTCGCTTCGGAGCGGTTCCTCCTTCTAAAAATAATTGACCCGAAATAAATTCGCTATTTGCTTTTGCAGCAATAATTGCGGCTTTTAATTCCTTCCCGTCTTCATAACCAATCATTACGGATGGGATGTTGATGACATAGGATTGAGAGTCCGATCCTCCCATTCCTGCGGGACCTGAACCAGGCACATTGTTAATTACAATCGCTGCAACCGCTCCACTAAGTTCTGCACTCACTACTTTTTCTACAAAAGAACAACTCCCGCGGTCTATTACTGCAATGTTGCCATCTACCTCTAATTGATTGTCATAAGGCAATCCCGTTCCTGAAGCTTCAGAAGCGCCGCATCCTTCAGAACTTCCTGGGGTACTTCCATTTGAATTCCCTTCGACAATGATATAATTACCAACTCTTGCATTGGATAAATCTGTATCCGCTTCCGGAGGTCCAGGAAACGATCCTTGTATGGCAGTATATTGCACTCCTCCAGAAACATTGTAATTGCTGTCGTAGGTGTTTTGGTCGATATACACGATGTCTGCTGGAATAGCAGCGGTCCATAAATACATTTGCATTTGCCCATTTACGCCATCTGCAAGTGTTAACATGTTGGCATTATTAGTACCTCCACCGTCTTGTGCTTGGGCTAAAAGACCATCATTTGCAATACCACCTCGATCACCAACCGCTGGATCTTCAACAAAATTGTTGACTTCTTGAAAATTTCTATTTGCTTCATTGAAACCAAATCCATAAAAAATATCATGCATCATGTTATTCATATAGAATAGATTTACAATTGCTGCACTTCTATTTGGAAATGGATTGGTAGGAGTTCCTGGAGAATTAAATTCAGGTTCTTTCGATAAGTCCCAAGTGTAATCCCAAGTAGAAGCGCCATTAACACCTATGGTTGATGCTGGTGCAACACCCGATGGAGCACCTCCTAAAGGTCCAGGAGAAGCATCGTAAAAAGAATACACATTATTTCCTTTAGTATCTTGAATTTCAGTACCCGAAGTTTTATTCCAACCATACGGAGATGCAAATGCATCACCAGCACTTAATACAGAAACCATAGTTTGTGTATTGGTTGCTGAAATGTCTATTGGAGATTCCGCAGGCAATGCCAAGACTGTATACTGATGATCTACCGCAGGCGCAAGCATTGACTTTTCTAAAAAGTCAAAGGTGCTTTTATTTTTAATCGCCGCTATTTTTGTATCCATTTCTACAGCCGTTGCTAAGTGTTTTTCTTGCGTATGGTGCTTGTGTACTTTAGATTCCGCCTCAGAGAAATCGTATTCGAGTCCTCCAAAAGTACAATGCAATACCAAATCTTGGGTACTAATTACTTCACCACTAGTGGCATCAACAAGCACGAGCCAATAATTTTGACGGTCTTTTGTGTAGAGCTGTGTCTCCCAAACTAAACGCGCCTCCTTTGACTTTGGTGTCTTTGAAAAATACAGTAAGCGTGCTTTAAAATCGGCCGCTGCCATGTTGCCTTTTTCAAAGGTTGTTTCTTGCTGTGGGTCACGAGAAGCTTCTTTTTCAACCAAGGGTGAGTTGGCGTTAAAACCACCAACATTAACCATCGCATTGCGCAAGGCACCCGCTGCGTTCATAGAAGGACTGCTGGTGTTCACATTCACTTTTTTAAAGGTACTTACGATGGCCTTTTTACCGTTGGCGGCATAATTAAGATTCAATACGGCTCCTTTAATAGGAATCCCATGTACCTGTTGCTGGACATAAATTCTTCGAATTTTAGTATCTGGCTCTACAAAGTCTCTGTTTATTCGGTAAGAATTCGCTTTCAGTTCCTTCTGATTGGCCGAAGTTGATAAATGTTCTTGAATGAGTGTTTCTGCTGAAACATTTTTATTGGTTTGAGAAAAACCAATAAATGGAATACAAAGTATCAATACAATACTTAGGTAACTTTTTTTCATAACTATAATTATTTGGGGGATACAAATAGCATCTGATTAGATCCAAATGTAAAACATTTAAATACAACAAAGTGTAGTTTAATTTGATTTTTTATGTTTTTGAATGGGTAGTATCCACAATGCCAATAAATAGTGGTAATTACTTGCAACTTGCTATATATCAGAAGTTTTAACTTTAAAACAGCAACTATTTAATGTATCAAAATCCTATTCAAACCTCGCATACTGCATCCCAACGTCTTTCAAAAAGTATGTCCTTAGAAGAGCTCCTTGTACCCACTAAATTTCTGACGCGTACTTCAGTACTATTTTGAATTACTCTACAAAAAAAAGTTGTTTTCACGTCCTGCCATAGATGTCCATATACAAACCATGTATGTATGTATGTATGTATGTATGGAATCAACAAACCAAGGCAATTCTATTTAAAATTACTGAAAATTGATGGAATTGAAAATGTTTCAGTCATCATGCGTACCAAAAAAACATCCTGCATGTAGCAGTGCAGCGGCGCTTGTGTGTTTTTTCACAACCAAACTTTACAGCAATGTTTACAATGTACCAAAGAAATTTGGAAATCCTACATTTCAAGTAAACACATTGCTTTCAATTAGCTCAAATCATCTTTAAAGGCAGAAGGTAAAATGTCGGGAAGCAATTTGATTAACAATGGCAATAGCAGAGCACCACCAGGAAGCATAAAGACTGCCAAGGCAGGAATGGCTTTACAGATGTCTAAAAGTTGTATCCGCACCTTTGCCTTTTCTTCCTCGTCTAAAGGGGTATGAGTAGACTTTCGCAGTAAAAAAAGCGCCTCTTTACTCTGGGACAACTCTTGGTAGAGCCGCAGTTTATTTTTTTGCAATAGCAATTTTATTTCATCGATGGTTTGCATTACTTTTTTCTTCGGCTACGTTCTGCACTGATCAAATCCAATTCTCTACTAGTCTGTCCTGCAACAGAGGTGTTCTCCTCTGCCCTTCGGATCAAATACGGCATTACGTCTTTTACGGGTCCAAAAGGAAGGTACTTTGCTACATTATAGCCCGCATTGGAAAGATTAAAACTAATATTATCACTCATCCCGTACAGTTGTCCGAACCATAAACTTTTGTCTTTCTTCTCAATCCCGTATTTTTTTGCCCAATCCATCACCAAATAGGTGCTGTGCTCATTATGAGTACCTGCAAACAAGGCCATGTTCGGACGGTCCATCATATATAAAGCCGCCGCATCAAAATTTTCATCCGTTGCACGCTTGTCGATACAAATAGGAGATTCATATCCTTTTTGCACTGCACGCTCGCGTTCTTTTTCCATATAGGCCCCACGCACTACTTTCATACCGATAAAAAAACCTTTTTCCAAGGCTCTTTCATTCAGCGCTTTCAAGTAGTCTAAACGATCATGACGATACATCTGTAGGGTATTAAAAACAAGGGGGCGTTCTTGATTATAGCGCATCATTAAGTCTTCAACTATCACATCTGCGGCATCTTGCATCCAACTTTCCTCGCCATCTATCAACAATGGAAATCCATTTTCATGGGCCGCCTTTCCAATGATATCAAAACGTTCTTTTACACGCAACCACTCCACTTCTTCTGCTGCCGTTAAGGCTTCTTTTTCTGTAATCTTCTGAAACAATGCAAAACGCCCCAACCCCGTTGGTTTAAATACCGCAAAAGGAATGGCTTTGTTTACTTTTCCAAAATCAATAACATTCAACACATTTGTTAAGGTCTCGTTAAACTCGCTTTCCGCTTCTTTGCCCTCTACAGAGTAGTCTAAAACAGAGGAAACACCTTTTGAATGCAGTTTATCAATGGTAGGAATGCAATCTTCTTCCGTAACACCACCACAAAAATGGTTAAATACCGTGGCCCGAATAATTCCCGTAACCGGTAAATTGGCTTTCAAAGCAAAAGTAGTAATGGCAGATCCAATTCTTACCAATGCCTGGTTTTGGATCATTTTATATAAAAAATTAGCTCTTAGTAACTCAGCATTTGATTTGAGAGAAAAAGCGACTTCGGTATTGTCAAAAAGCTTCATTCAAGGGAAAAATTTATTACTACAAATATACCTTAGAATTATAAATAATTCAATAAATTATTTTTAATTTGCAACTTTAACAAACACTCCATGAAATCCATACAAGCTGTTAGCTATCCTATTCATTTTCAGGACAAAGCATATCAAGAGTTGTCAATTTTAATATCTAAAAACAACTATTCTATGCTCTTTATTTTGGTAGATGAGCATACTTTTGCAGATTGTTATCCGAAATTTATTCCAAATCTACAAACGGACAAGCAAATTGAGGTTATTGAAATCGAATCTGGAGAAATAAATAAAAATTTAGAAACCTGTATTGGTGTCTGGAATGCCATCACAGAATTGGGGGGAGATCGCAAAAGTTTACTGATTACTTTGGGTGGTGGTGTCATTACCGATCTTGGAGGATTTGTAGCTTCTTGTTTTAAACGTGGAATCGACTTTGTAAACATTCCAACCACCTTGCTAGCGATGGTAGATGCCTCGGTAGGTGGAAAAACCGGTGTTGACTTGGGCGTATTAAAAAATCAAATCGGCGTGTTTGCAAATCCAGAAATGGTGTTGGTAGACCCTGAATATCTTACTACCGTTTCAGAGCGAGAAATGAAGTCTGGTATGGCAGAAATCATCAAGTATGGGATTACCTATGATATTAAACTACTACATGCAATAAGGGATGATAAAGACTTAAACCTAAAGGATTTAATTTTTAATTCTATATCCATTAAAAACGAAGTAGTACTCCAAGATCCCAAAGAAAAAAACATCCGTAAAGTTTTAAATTTTGGACATACATTGGGGCATGCCATCGAATCTTTTTACTTAGAGTCTGCCGACAAAGAAAACCTCACACATGGAGAAGCAATAGCCATTGGAATGGTCTGTGAAAGTTATATGTCTTCAGTATTGCTTGGCTTTCCAACCCCCAATGTCACGGAAATAAAAAATATTATTTTAGAGATTTATCCGAAAATAAGCTTAAAAAAGGAAGACTTTACAGGCATTATGGCACTGCTAAAGCACGATAAGAAAAATACGAACGGGCAGGTAAACTTTGTGTTACTCAACAACTATGAAAATTTTAAATTAGACTGTGTAGTTTCCGAAGCAGTCATATTAGAAAGCATGGCTTTTTATAACCAATAAGAGTTCATTCGCCGCAGCATGCAAACCACAGCAAGCATTGCTGCCTCTTTTCAAGCTAACAAAAGCTACAGTAAACACTCCCATAAAAAGTATGGAACCAAAAAAGCCTTTTCAGTACACTGAAAAGGCTTTTTTTATGCTTTAGACGAAGCTTATATTTTCGTGACTTTTACTGCATTCATACCACGCATTCCTCTTTCTAATTCGAAAGAAACTTTGTCGTTCTCTACAATATCATCTACCAACCCACTTACGTGTGTAAAATATTTCTCGTTGTTCTCCATGTCAATGATAAAACCAAATCCTTTAGAGCTGTCAAAAAAGGAAACCTTTCCTTTTCTTACTGGATCTTCTTCCGGAAGGTCTTCCTTTTTACTAACAGAAATCTGAATATCTTCCAATTCATATTCTACCTTCAATTCTGGATCTGGCGGTGTATCTGTTAGATTCCCATTATGATCTACATATGCAAACTGAATTCCAGATGGTCCGTGCTCCTCTTTGTCCGCTTTTCTTGCGTCCATTTTCTTCTGCTTGTCCTGACGTTTTTTCAAACGTTTCTTTTCTTTTTCACTTTTACTAAAGGTCTGCTGCGATTTTGCCATTAAAATACTACTGGTTTTAAGTTATTGCTTCTTAAAAGATAAAATACGTGATCAATAACTTCAAAAACAAACGAATGTTAACTTGTAGCAAATGTGAGCTGTATCCTGCCTTCTTGCACAAAGATAATACATAATAAACAATTATTCACAGTGAAAAGCATGTATGTGTTAAAAAAAAGATAAATAAATAGTAAAATATTCTTTTATAATAGTATTACTATTACATTTGCACTAAAACATATTAAGTAGATGAAAAACTTATTATCAGTGGTAAAGATTTCGGTTCCAGATCAGGTGTATTTAAAGGATCCTGAAACTTCAGATTTGGGGAAAAGAATTATAGAAAATAGTATTTTATTGATTGATGAGCTCGGCTTTGACAGCTTCACTTTTAAAAAGTTAGGCATCAGAATAGCTTCCAATGAAAGTTCTATCTATCGCTATTTTGAAAGCAAACATAAATTATTATTATACCTTTCTTCTTGGTACTGGGCCTGGTTAGAATACCAATTGGTCATTGAGACCTTTAGCCTTTCCAACTCCAAAGAAAAATTAAAAAAAGCAGTCGCCATTGTTACCAATACGGTTGCATTCGATCGTAATCTTTCCCATATTAATGAGGTCGTGTTGTATAAGATTATTGTCAACGAAAGCTCTAAATCTTTTTTAACAAAAGAGGTAGACTCGGAGAATAAAGAAGGATATTTTGAAATTTACAAGCGCTTAATTACCCGATTGTCCGACATGATGCTCGCTATAAATCCAAACTATGAATTTGCTTTAAGTTTGGCCAGTACGGTTTTAGAAGGTGGATTGCAACAGCATTTCTTAAAGTCCCACTTCCCCTCAATTACCAGCTGTAAAAATGACAAAACCCCGACAGATTTCTTTCTTCAACTTGTTGAAAATGCGCTAAAATAAATATGGAGAACAATAAATTATCACCCTGGGAAAGGTTTGTTGGTCTTTTAAGATTGGAAAAAAAAGATATTTTTAAAATTTTTTATTATGCCATTTTTGACGGATTGGTTGCCCTCTCTCTCCCCTTAGGTATCCAAGCAATTATCAATTTAATTCAAGGAGCACAAATGTCTACTTCTTGGATTGTTTTAGTCATCGTTGAAACCGTTGGAGTTCTTTTTAGGAGAAAGCTCTTTACTTTTGGTCAACTATAGAGAACAGCAATACATTGACTCTAAACTGAAAGCAATTGGTCTCGAGAACGATTTTTTAAAGCAAAGGCGTGCTTGTTTAAAGCAGCTATCATCGCGATCAATTAAGCTGTAGCGCGGTTACTCAAAGAAAGCCGCCAAAAACTCAGCAACACATGCAGGTTTTTCTTGTCCTTTAATCTCAATACTACAAGCGAAGGTTACTTTGACCCCATTGTTTGGTAAATCCTTTATAGAAACTACTTTAGAAAGCATTCGCAACTGACTGTTCACCGGCACGGCATTTGGGAAACGCACTTTGTTCAAACCGTAATTCAAACCCATTTTTAAGCTTTTAATAGTAAACACTTCTTCCAGTAACTTAGAAATCATCGCTACAGACATAAATCCGTGTGCAATGGTACTTTTAAAAGGAGACTCTTTGACAGCTCTTTCTGCATCTACATGAATCCACTGTTTGTCTAAAGTAGCATTGGCAAAGTCATCAATCATTTCTTGAGTAATGGGATACCAATTACCTACTGGTAATGCTTTTCCTACCATTGTTCTGAAATCTGAAATTGTATTAAAAACTTCCATCTTTATTTTTTAAACCTTGTGAATAGATCGTACTTTATTTTGGGGAGTTCTAAATGCAGTTTTACAGCAACTATGCGGATACTCACAACAACAGTGGCTGAAACTATAAAATTTATATTTTCATCGACCCTAAAATACGACAAAATTAAATACATCAATCCTCCAACCAAACAAGCGGAAGCATAAATTTCTTTTTCAAAGATCAATGGTACTTTATTGGTCAACACATCACGCAACACACCGCCAAAAACAGCAGAGATCATTCCCATAATCAACGCAACTAAAGGATGTAGATTATAAGCCAAGCCTTTTTGAAGCCCGAGCAGCGTAAAAACACTCAAACCTATGGTATCAAACAAAAACATGGTGGTACTCAGGTACCCGATTTTACTTTTCACAAGAAAAGTAAACAGTACCGCAAAAAATATCGTATATAAGTAATTTAAATCTCCAATCCAATTGATAGGATGTGCATCGATTAAAACATCACGCAACATACCACCACCAACAGCAGTGACAAATGCAATAATAATTACTCCAAATAAATCCAATTTTTTATCTGAAGCCACCAAGGTACCACTGATTGCAAAAGCAAAGGTTCCTAAAATATCCAACACATAAATAACATCCATTTTATACGCTCACTTCTGTGAATTTTATATTGAGTGACTTCTGAATATCATGAACTTTTTCAAGTTCATTGGGTAAGATGAACGCCAAAGAAGTACCTGTTTTTCCAGCTCTTGCAGTTCTACCACTTCTATGCGTGTAATATTCTAACTGTTCTGGCAATTGATGGTGTATCACAAATTCTAATCCACTCACATCAATTCCTCTTGCAGAAACATCCGTAGAAACTAAATATTGTAAATTCTGCTTTTTGAAAGCACGCATTACTTTATCGCGTTCTTTTTGTTGCATATCTCCTTCTAAAGCAGCAGTAGAAAAACCTTCTTCAATCAGTAAATTAGCTAAATTTTGAGCGCCAGCTTTGGTTCTACAAAAAATAATTCCACGTTGGGTACCTCTTTTTTCTAGAAAAGAAATAATATCATCCGCTTTTGTTTTTAGCGTCGTTTTCACAAACTGATGTCTAATATTAGCATTCACCAAAGCATTTTTATTCACTTCGACTCTCGGTGCATTCGAATCCATATACGTTTTAATAATACGTTTTATTTCCTCTGGCATGGTCGCTGAAAACAACCAAGTATTTCGATTACTCTGAGAAGAAAATTTTAAGATATGGTTCAAATCTTGCTTAAATCCCATGCTTAACATTTCATCAGCCTCGTCTAAAACTACTGTTTTTACATGACTGATATCAATATCTCCCCGCTCAATTAAATCAATAAGCCTCCCTGGAGTTGCCACCACAACATGTGTAGTTCTTTTTAAATTCCCTATCTGTCTGTCAATTTTTTCTCCACCAAAAACTGCTTCAATAAATATTTTATCCTCGTTGTATTTTGTAAACTTAAATAGTTGCTTTTTGATCTGCTGCACCAACTCCCTTGTTGGGGATAATACCAAGGTTTGAATATGGTCGGAACTCGCATCAATATGGTGTAGTATTGGCAAACCGAAAGCTGCAGTTTTCCCAGTACCTGTTTGTGCCAATCCAATAAAATCTGTTTTCGAATTTAATAAAACAGGAATCGTCTGTTCCTGAATTTCTGTAGGCACAGAAATCCCTAATTCTTGAATCGATTTGATATATGCAGGAGTGATCCCTAATGCCGAGAATGAAGCCATTTTGTTTCTAAATTTTGTGCAAAGATACTTTTATTTAATAGGTTGTAATACATTTAAAACATTTTCTCTAATTCTCGCAGGTTTGAAGCTTTTTGCATCCAACATACCCCAAACGGTTTTTGCTTTCACGAGTAATTCCGATCCTTTGTAAAAATCCATCAAACGTTCTGATTTAAAACCTTTGGTTTCTCCTACCCATGTTTTTACCGTAATATCATCTCCTAACACTGCTTGTTTTAAATAATCTATCTCGTGCTTAAGCACTACCCAAACATACTCGGACAAAGCATTGTTCTTTGTTAAAAATGCCCAATGCGCAACAGCAACTCGGTCCATCCATTTTACGTAAACCACATTATTCACATGGTTTAAGGTGTCTATATCTTCTGCCATTACCTTTATTTTTAACTCAAAAACATCTTTCATATGGTTCCTTTTCACAAATTTATAAATTTTAATAGTCCTATAATAATTATTGATGTTTCATTTTCAATAAAACAACTATTATTTCCTTTCTTTGCAGCACTTTTATGAACAAACTAGCAAACGATTTAGGGACCCAACCAATAAGTAAATTACTCATAAAACAAGCAGTTCCTGCTACCATTGGAATTCTTGTCATGTCCTTAAACATGATCGTGGACACCATTTTTGTTGGACAGTGGATAGGAGTTCTTGCCATTGCTGCTATTACAGTGGTATTGCCCATCGTTTTTCTTATTTCTTCTATAGGAATGGGTATTGGAATTGGTGGGAGTTCAATTATATCGCGTGCACTAGGTGCCAATGATACTAAAAAAGCTTTCCTAACTTTTGGAAATCAAATTAGTTTGACTGTTATTTTAGCACTTTTATTTGTGATTCTTGGCAGTGTTTATAGCGCTTCTATATTGAGTTTATTCGGAGCAAAAGGGACCATTCTCCCCATTGCAGCGGAATATTATGGTGTCATTATTTATGGTGTCCCATTTTTAGCTTTTGCCATGATGGGAAATCCAACGATTAGAGCCGAAGGAAAACCAAAGTTTGCCATGTATGCAATGATGGTTCCTGCCGTTTTAAATGTCGCATTAGACATTCTATTTATCAAAGTATTTGATTGGGGAATGTGGGGAGCTGGTTTGGCGACTTCCTTATCTTATGCCAGTTGCGGTCTCTACATTCTATACTTTTTTCTGTCCTCAAAAAGTGAATTACAAATTATTCCTAAAAACTTTAAATTAGATTTTCCTATTCTGAAAGAAATTGCAAAATTAGGAGGCATATCTGTCGTGAGACAAGGTGCTATTAGTATCTTAATGATTGTCTTAAATTACTCACTATACACTTATGGAGGGGAAATATCGATTGCAGTCTATGGAATTATCAACCGCGTTATGATGTTTGCCCTTTCCCCTGTATTAGGTGTTACTCAAGGCTTCTTGCCGGTTGCTGGATATAATATTGGGGCAAATAAAAACGAACGTGTGAAGGAAACGATAAAAAAATCCATTTATTTTGGATCTATTCTGGGAACACTTATTTTTATTGCTATTGTTATCTTCAAAGAGGAAATTATTTGGATTTTTACGAACGACGAAACGCTGCTTGCACAAACCCCCGATGCCATGTTGACTGCCTTTTTAGTGACCCCAATTGTGACCCTGCAGTTGATTGGTTCTGCCTACTTCCAAGCAGCAGGAAAAGCAATGCCTGCACTAGTACTAACACTATTAAAACAAGGGATTTTCTTGATTCCACTTGCTTATATGCTCCCTATTTATTATGGTATTGATGGCGTTTGGTGGTCCTTTCCAATTGCAGATACCCTGGCAACCATCATTACCGTGCTTGTATTGAAACGAGAGGTTTACAAAAATTTAAAATAAAATGAAGCACCCCGCACCCCTCAATTACACTTTTTTTAAAAATGAAAAACATAGTACTTAAACCAACAATTCCCCATTTAAGTTGGTCGTTAGAATATCACTAAAAAGATTAAAAAATGGTCGCAAGGCTTTGAAACTTATATTTACTTCTTCCGCAAAATTTGGAGACAACACTTCTGCATCGGTAAAACTTCTGCTGGCAATAAACCCCTTTTTTCGGAGCAATTCAACCTCAGGATGCTCTTTATCAAAACCTCTTGGTGCTGTTTTTAATTCAGAAAAGCTTTCAAATTTGCCTCCAAAATATTTTTTATAGTTTTCATCCTTTAAAACACCTTTTATTTCTGAAGCATCTAATTCAATTTCTTTCCGAATTCTAAATAAATCTTCCTTACTTGGCTCCCAAAATCCACCAGCTAAAAAAGAAGCTCCGGGTCTAATTCTTAAAAAATACCCTCCTCTCAGAGTAGCCCCCAACCTTGCATATGAATTTGCGAAATGCGCTTTGTAGGGGGTCTTGTCTTTTGAAAAACGGACATCTCTATAAATACGCATCATTTTAGATTTCTCTATCTCATCATGCTTTTGCAAGTCTTGATGAATTGCTGCAAAGACATTCTTTGCATTTTGCTGGGCGCTTAAATAGGTCTCTTTTTGATCGGAAAACCAATCTCTATTGTTATTTTCCTGAAGATTTTTTAGGTATTGAAGGGTTTCTTTCTCGAACTGCATGTGCTTCGTATTTTTTAAAAAGTTCAATTTACAAAGAATTCTATAAAATAAAAGCCACTACTTCCAAAATTAACAGCAAATAAGCTGCCTTTATTCCTATAAATTAGTGAAATTAGTGTTTGAAATGAAGCATCAAAATACAAAAGATATTCAGAAAAGGTATGCGGGCTTTTTACAAACACCTGCATTGTGGAAAGGCGCTGCTGTTTTAGAGATGCGACAGTTAGAAATCCCGATGCATCCTGCCAAATTTGATAGTATTATGGATGAAAAAGCGCGGCTTGGAAGGTATATAGAACGCTTTGTATTCTTTCAATTGCGCCAGGCTCCAAACCACACCATTATTTCAGAAAATATTCAAATTCAAAAAGACAAGATTACACTTGGCGAATTGGATTGCATCCTTATGAAAGACGAGCAACCAATTCATTTGGAAATTAGTTATAAATTTTACCTCTATGATCGTACTGTTGGGACTTCAGAAATCGCCCATTTTATTGGCCCAAACAGAAAAGATTCTCTCTTAGAAAAACTTACAAAATTAAAGCAAAAACAATTGCCGCTGCTCTATTCAAAAGATTGTAAACCTTACCTAAAAAGCATTGCTTTAAAAGCGGAACAAATGACACAACATGTCTGTTTTAAAGCACAGTTATTTATACCATATTCAAATATGAACAGGCAATTAAAGACGATAAACCACGCCTGTATTGTTGGATTTTATGCAAACGTAAAAGAGCTTCAACAATTGTCTGCCTGTAAATTTTACATTCCTATTAAAAAAGATTGGTTGGTGCAGCCCTATGAACAGGTGAATTGGCAGTCTTTTGAATATTTTACAAAAGCTACAAAAGAATATTTAGAACGTGAGTTTTCTCCACTCTGCTGGATTAAAAAACCCAATGGAGTTAGAGAGAAATTCTTTTTGGTTTGGTGGGGTTAATGGTTGCAACAATATGAACCAAATGCAGTATGGAACAAAAAAGAGAGGAACCTACTCGGGTATATTCCTCTCTCCAACAAAACTAACTAATATTATTTATCCTCTTCTTCCTCCTTTTTAGAAGCCTTGTTCCAAACCTTTATTTTATCCTCGGCAACAACACCTTTAATAATCTCTACGTTTACGCCATCAGAAGTCCCTAATTCTAACATTCTTTTTTCAAAAACTCCCTGCGTAGTTTCTACTTCTACATAGGGTGTTTCCGTTTCCTTTTCAAAGCGTAATAAACCCTCTTTAATAGCTAAAACACTGTCCTTTTTAACTAAAATAATGTCTGCATTGGCACTATAACCAGCTCTGATAAAGAACTTATCATCTAAAGAAATATCTGCTTTAATTTTAAATTGCACGGCGCCTCCTTCTTCGGTTCCTTTTGGTGCAATGAAATTTAATTTTGCAAGAAACTTCTTTCCTTCAATGGCACCGATAGAAACTTCTATCTCCGTACCCTTTACCAATTTTCCAACTTCAGACTCGTCTACTTTTCCTTCGAAAATCATTTTACTCATATCTGCAATGGAAGCAATCGTAGTTCCTGCATTAAAGTTGTTAGACTGAATTACCTGATCTCCTTCTTTTACAGGAATCTCTAAAATAGTCCCAGACATTTGAGCAATAATATTGGTATTTGCAGCACCGGAAGAACCTGCAGAACCTCTTTTTATAATTAAATAATCATTTTCTGCATTTTTTAAATCTTGTGTTGCTTGCGCATAGGAAAGCTCAACACCTTCATATTCTGCACTTGCAACAACACCTTTTTCAAATAAAATTTTTGTTCTCTGATATGAAACTCGTGAGTTATTAACACGCAACTTGGCAATGTCTACCCTTCCTTTAGCACTAATTAAAGATTGTTCATTCGGTACCACACGCACCACAGCAATCAAGTCTCCTTTCTTAACTTTAGAGCCTTCCAACAAGACTACCTTGTCAATAATACCGGCTATCTGAGGTTTAATTTCAATTTCTTCCAAGGGAATTACTTTTCCTGTTGCAACAGTTTTCTTTATAATCGAAGTTCTAAACGGACTTTCCGTTTCAAATGCTACCAGACTTTTTGCGTTCTTTTTACCAAACCAAATTAAGGCTCCTATAAAAAGTATTACAATACCTATCAAAATAATCCTTGCTCTTTTACTCATAATTTATTATTAAATGATTTTATTCTTCTCTTAATGCTTCTATCGGTTTTACTACGGTTGCCATGTGTGCAGGAATCAATCCAATTAAAGTTCCTAACACCACTAATGTGACAAATGCAATCAATATAATTGGAATGTTCACCGTTGGGTTTATAAGCGCGGCATCTTCTCCTTGGCCAAATGCAATGTCTATAATAAACAAAACAAGACTTCCTAAAATAACCCCCAACATCCCGGCAACGGTCGTTAAAAAAACGGATTCTAAAACAATCTGCTGTCGAATGCTTTTTGGCGTTGCTCCAATCGCTCTTCGAATCCCTATTTCTTTAGTACGTTCTTTTACGGTAATCAGTAAAATATTACCAATAGCAAAAACACCTGCTACCAAAGTAGCAATCCCTACAAACCAAGTTAAAAACTGCATGCCTGTTAAAAAACCTGTAATTTTCCCTATTCGGTTGCCCAAGTTTACACTTCCAAAGGCCCTTTCATCTTTTGGGTGTACATTGTGCAAACCTTTCAATGTCAGCAACACATCTCGTTCCATTTGTTCAATATCGATACCATCATTAGCTGTAATCATCATCCAACCTACCTTATCAGCAGTATTATATACTTTTTGGTAAGTTGTAAATGGAATGTACGCACAATCTCCATCAAAATTAATGGTACTTGAAGGCTTGTAAACACCAATGACCTTGTAACTAATACTATTTATTTTTAAGTATTGTCCAATTGGAAATGCGTCTTTTTCAAACAACTGCTTATACATCTCTTCGGATATGACCGTAACTTTTGCATGGGATGCGATATCATTTTGATTTAAAAAACGACCGTATAGTAATTTTTTCTTCTGAATTTTATCTAAAATAGGATAATCCCCACTCACTTTAAAATTACCTGATTTAAAATCTTTTATAATAAGGTTATTCGTTTGGTTTCTTGGTGCTAATAATTTAATTTCATCAGAGTATTCTGACTCTAAAGCATTAATGTCATTGATGGTAAGACTGAACCTTCTTCCTTCTTGAAAACCTTTAAAAGGAGTATCTGTAGATTGTGTCCAAACAAAAACACTGTTAGTAGCAAAATCTCCAAACAACTTGTTGAAACTATTTTCCAAACCTCTGGCGGCCCCTAATAAAACAACTAGCAAGAAAATTCCCCACAACACCCCTATGATTGTAATTGAAGTCCGTACTTTATTTTTACGGATGCTTCCGTAAATTTCTTGCCAAGTATCTGAATCAAATAAAAATTTCATAATTAATCTGCTCTTAATGCTTCTATCGGTTTAATATTTGCAGCTCTTTTTGCCGGAACGTACCCTGCAATTAGTCCTGACAAGACCAATACAATCGTTGCTCCAATAACAATTTCTGAGCTAACACTTGGATTTGTGATAAAATAATCTTCCTCTAAACTGTCTCCAATTAAACTTAAAAGATAGGTACCTAACGATAAACCAACATAGCCTGCAATGGTTGTAATTAGCACAGACTCTTGTACAACCATTCCCACAATGGATGCCGGCTGTGCCCCTAATGCCTTTCGAATACCAAATTCTTTTGTCCGTTCTTTTATTACAAAAATCATAATGTTAGAAATCCCAATAATTCCTGCTATGAGTGTTCCAGAACCAATAAAAGTGATGATCAACAGCAAGGCAAACATTACGGTGCTAATAAATTTATTTGCATCTGCCATATTCCTTACGGACAAGGCACTTTGGTCATCTGGGTGAATCTCTAATTTTTTTCGCAAATCGCGTTCCATCTGATGTCCAAAAGCGATGGCTGCATCTGTACTTAAACTTGGATCATAGCCCAATTTTATCTGGCTGATATAATCATTACTACCATACATCATTTGCGCTGTAGAAATGGGGATGTATGCCATGCGTTCTTCATTGTCTCCACCCTCATCAGAAAAAACACCAATAACTAAATAAGAACTTCCGTTTACATTTACCCTTTTACCAATTGCTGGCCTTTCTCCAAAAAGATCTTCTTTAATCAATCTTCCAATCACTATTGATTTTGATTGCTGATTTAAATCTCTTTCATTTAAAAAACGACCGTCTGTTACAATCGTTTTTTCTAAAAACTGATAATCAGGATTTACAGCGGTTACACTATATGTGCTCGCATCATTTTTATACTTTATTGAAAAATTTTTATAAATAAGCGCAGATTGGTACTCAATTTTATTTTTATATTCTTGACTAATGTATTCATAGTCCTTATTCTTCAGTTGAATAATTCTGCCGGTTTGCAATCCTTTATATGGTTTCGTAGTTTTACGAACACGCACAGATATCGAGTTTTCTGCACTGTCTACAAATGCGCCTTTAAAAAAATTTCCAAGACCATTTGCAACCCCAAATAATAGGGTAAAAAGTAAAATGGCAAATGCAACCGTAAACCCTGACATTACAGAGCGAAGCCTATTTTTATTAATACTTTGAAAAATTTCTCTCCAACGGTCTATATCAAACATAACTATACCGCTTTTGAGATATTTGTAAGTTCATCATTAATAATGATGCCATCTTTTAACCGCACAATTCTTTTTGTTTGCTTCGCAACCTCTTCTTCATGAGTAATTACAAAAACCGTCATGCCCTCGTCATTTATATCTTTTAATAAATCCATTACAGAGTCTGTGGTTGTAGAGTCCAAAGCACCTGTTGGCTCATCAGCTAAAACCACTTTTGGGTTTGTAACTAAAGCTCTTGCAATGGCAACGCGTTGTTTTTGACCTCCTGAAAGTTCGTTTGGTAAATGCTGCGCCCAATCTTTTAAACCTACTTTCTCTAAATAATCCAAGGCTATTTTTAAACGTTCTTTTCTTGCCATTCCTTTATAATACAAGGGCAATGCAACATTTTCTAAAGCAGTCTTGTATGATATTAAATTAAAAGACTGAAATACGAATCCTAAAAACTTATTTCTTAAAATTGCCGCCTTCTTCTCGTTCAAATCTTTAATTAATTGCCCGTTTAGGTAGTAATTACCGCGATCATGAACATCTAACAAACCCACAATATTTAATAAGGTAGACTTACCAGATCCTGAAGAACCCATAATGGAAACAAATTCTCCCTCTTTTATATGCAAATCGATTCCTTTTAAAACGTGTAAAGAATCCTTTCCTATCGGGTACGATTTGTGTAAATCTTCTATCTTAATCATGCAGTGCTCATTTGGATATAAAAGTATTGATTGCCATTGATTTTAGCTATTAATTTTATGTTAAAAGCAACCGAAATAACAAAGTAATACAGCAATAAGACGCGGCAAAATAAGAGATGTTACAAGTAAATTAAGAAAAGATAAAGTATCTTTGTACTCCTTATAATTTGAATGCGTTAAATGCTTGATATTCCGAAAAACAAGAAAGTAATTTTATTTGATGGTGTTTGCAATTTATGCAACTCTGCAGTAACTGCCGTGATCCGCTACGACAAGAAGAATACGTTTTTATTTGCTGCCATTCAATCTGAAAGCGGTAAGAAAATTATTACTACTTTAAAAATAGATACGGATACAACTGATGCTGTTATTTTATATGCGCCCGGAGTTTCTTATGATATAAAATCTACGGCAGCCTTAAAAGTAATGAATGATTTTGGGGGCCTCTGGAAAGTGAGCACGTTCTTGTGGATTTTCCCTGAATTTTTTAGAGATATTGTTTACGACTATATTGCTAAAAATCGCTACCAATGGTTTGGAAAAAAAGACCATTGCATGGTTCCTACAAAAGCATTAAAAGCCAAATTTTTAGATTAAATGAAAATTACAAGTCCAATAAAGTGTGTTATTTTTGACATGGATGGAGTTATTATCGATTCTGAAGAAATTCATAAAAAAGCGTACTACGAAGTCTTTAATTCTTTGAATGTAAGCGTTCCTGATGCGTTATATAAGTCATTTACAGGTTCTTCTACGATCAACGCATTTCAAAGGTTGGTCGCCCATTTTAAATTGGACGAAAATCCGGAAGACTTGGTCCTTGACAAAAGAAAGCGCTACATAAGTTTCTTTGAAAACGACCCAAATTTACATTTGGTTTCTGGTGTCAAGGAAATAATACAGTATCTGCATGCTAAAGGGATTACTTTAATTTTAGCGTCTTCTTCTGCCATGGTAAATATCGATCGTGTTTTTAACCGCTTTCATTTAAATAAATACTTTACTGCAAAAATTAGTGGTGCCGATTTAGCAGCATCAAAACCACATCCAGAAATTTTCATCAAGGCAGTAGACCTCAGTAATTGTAGAAAAGAAAACTGTATTGTTATTGAAGATTCCGACAACGGAATTAAGGCAGCCAATGCTGCACATATCTTTGTTTTTGGCTATGCAAATAAATTATCTCAAGGACAAACTCTGGAAGATGCCGATGCAGTTGTCGAAGATTTTAGTGCATTAAAAGAATTTATTTAAAAAAAAACGACACTGCAGATGTGGTGAGTACTATTTTAATCCGAAATAATTATAGAATACTGGTGGCCCTCCAATCAAAGTAGAAATGCCTGATTCATAAATACCCGCAGTTACAAGATTCGCGATACAAGATAACCGCACTCGAAAAGACATTGATCTCTAGAAGTGTGCTCTCGATGAGATGTTGTTACTCCTTAAAAATTAAAATAATGCTGCAAGCTATGTTGCATATTAGAGTGCCGTGTACCTGTCTTTTAAGACTCTTGGGGAACTTCAGGTAACTTATTTTTAAAGCTCGGTGAATTCTCCCGATACGATATAAGTTTCTTTTTTGAAATAAGCACAAGCAAATCCTGCTGCAGTGTAAATAAGGTGGCCGCTCTAAATGACTCCATTAGCAAACGTTCTACTTCAACAATAGCAGCCTCCAATGAAAGTTGTTGGTATTGATTGTCAGTTTCCTGACGGTATTTAAACTGAAAGACTTCTTTTCCATCTACGATAAACAAACGGACATAGACGTTTTGCGCCCCTTCCTTTTTACGCAGTGGCTTACTAACTGTTAGTTTAACAAATGTATCCTGCTTTAAACTTTGTTTAAATACATCGAATAAATGTTTCATGGTGTCCATAATACAAAGGTAAAATCTTTCATACAAAAGAACTCACTAAAAAGGGAAGTCTTTTGTATTTTTTATAAATTTTTCGTTATTTTAAGCCAGTGTTTCGGTTTTTAAACCGGAAGCGCTGCTACCTCTTTTAAGTTAGGTGTTTTTGCGACAAAACCTTCCAAGACAGTAAAGAAATTTAGAATATCAACCTTTTCATTATTTGCATTAATAGTTACCAGTCTAATAAAGGTATCCGCTTCAAAAGAACCAAAACCAACTACTGTAATCTGATGCTCATACAACGCAGTACAGAGCGCCATAGGCTCAATGTTCTTGTAATTGAAACAAACTGAAATAGAATCATCAAAACTGTACAAGGTATACTCCGAATTTGATCTAATATATTCCAAAGCAATGTCTGCCAAATTAAATTGTTGATTTACAATATCCTTTAAGCCATTGGTTCCTATAGATTTCCATAAGGTCCAAAACTTTAAGGCGTCATTTCTTCTTCCGCATTGGAATGAAGTTTTTCCTAAATTAAAATCATCCCCATCTGTTTGGTATAGGTAGTCTGCATCGTTGCTAAAAGAATCATGCAAATGTTTTTTATCATTCACTAAAAGAATAGAACAGGTTAACGGAGTTCCTAACATTTTATGTGCGTTGTAACTAAAGGAGTTCGACCGTGCTACTCCTGTCACGAGATGTTTATAGTCTTTACTAAAGATAACGCTGCCACAATAGGCACCATCAACATGCAACCACATCGCATACTTTTCGGTAATGTCTGCAATGGCATCAATCGGATCAAAAGCACCTAAAACAGTCGTTCCTGCAGTAGCATTCACATAGGTTGGAATTCCACCACATGCGATGTCTTCTTTAATTTGTACTTCCAAAGCATTTGCAAGCATTCTTCCTTTTGCATCCGTTGCAATATAACGCATATTTTTTCTTCCAATACCTGCAAAACTTGCATTCTTATCGTTGGAATAATGGGCTTCTTTCGAAGTATAAA
>Ga0115007_10000534_pt1 | contig 25119 bp, 25 predicted proteins | sample ArcOceMetagenome_2_FD_87166 | JGI IMG/M metagenome (GOLD analysis project Ga0115007, IMG submission 87166) | Marine eukaryotic phytoplankton communities from Arctic Ocean - Arctic Ocean ARC135M Metagenome | ecosystem: Environmental > Aquatic > Marine > Oceanic | place: Arctic Ocean | collected...
CAGCCGCCTTCAGTGTGGAAGCGCTGGTGGTTTGCCATGGCGCTTGTGCTACTGCTTAATCCATTGAGTATTTATGAGATAGGCTTTTGGTTAAGTTTTGGAGCGGTCGGGGCTTTGCTTCTGTTAGTGCACAGACGCTCCCATCTTTCGTTTATCAAAGCGACTATTTATACCCAGCTTTGGATTAGTGCGATCATGCTGCCCTTAGTTGCCATGTTCTTTGGGCAAGTCAGTCTCATATCTCCAGCCATTAACGTATTTGCTATTCCTTATATGCTGCTGCTATTAAGCGTTAGTTTACCGGCCTTACTGTGTGCGGGCCTAGGTTGGGTCTCGCCAATTTTGTGGGTAGGGTCTTTGCTAGCTGGGTTTTGGGCTGTTCTCGGCTCAGCGGTTGCGTATATCGACCGATTTTTAGGGGGGGCAAGTTTCTTACTAATGTTTAAGCCGCAAGGTTGGGCGTTGATCAGTCTATGTGTCGGCGTAGTGTTGATCGTTCAACCAGCGATAATCCGGTTAAGATTAATCGGGGCTTTTTGTTGTCTACCCGCATTTTTTCCTGAGAGGCCATCGATAGCTGCCGGTACGTTCTCTGCTCTGGTGTTTGATGTCGGGCAGGGTAATGCCGTACTGATCTCTACCCAACACCATCGTTTATTGTATGACACCGGTGCTAAGTATCGATCAGGTCGCTCGGTATTTGAATCAGCAGTATTACCCTATTTATCTCAGTTTGAATTAGTACCCAGTGGCTATTTATTAGATGCTTTAGTAATAAGTCATGCTGATAATGATCATGCGGGTGGCTTACAATCGATTATTGATAATAATATAAGTTATGGCTCATTCATGGGTGGCTCTCCCGTTAACCTTCTAGCACAACCCCTGATGGTTAAACAATATGAAGCATGCCAACAGCGTCAGTCATGGGAATGGGACGGAGTGTCCTTTCGCTTTTTAGTTGCTCCCAGCCAACTAATAACAACGAATACGAATAACCAATCGTGTGTGTTAGAAGTGCGTTCCCAGCAGTGCAGCTTTTTATTAACGGGAGATATCGATTCGGCTGTTGAAACGGAGTTAGTGCCTCAACTCCGTATGGTGAGTTGGTTGCTTGCCGGTCATCACGGGAGCCGTTATTCAACGGGTGACGCGTTATTGAGTGCGACAGCCCCGCAAACGGTGTTGTTTAGTTCGGGTTTTTTGAGTCGATACGGTCATCCTCATTCTGATGTTCTGGATCGTGTCCGCCCTTATACCAATAGCGTTTTTCGTACAGATCTCGATGGTGCTATTACGTTAAAAGAAACCGCTGATGGTCGATGCGTAACTGAATCTCAGCGTGCGCAACAAAAACGCTTTTGGTCAAAGAGTTAAGCCCATATTCGATACCTAAAACCTATGGTAAAGTAGCTCCTCATTCTAGGAGGCTTACGCGTGTTTGAATTAATCTCATCGGGTGGGTGGCTAATGGTGCCCATCATTGGCTGTTCGATTTTATCATTGGCTATTTGCTTGGAGCGTCTATGGGTTCTGCGCTCAGACAAGATCGCGCCCTCTGGTTTAACAAATGATATTTGGTCCCGACTTAAAGCGGGGTCGATTTCGGTTGAACAGATGAAAGAGATTAAGAAAGCGAGCCCATTAGGTCGCATCATGGTCGCTGGTCTTAATAATGCCCGTCACGGTCGGGAGATTATGAAAGAAAGCATCCAAGAGGCTGCGACAGAGGTGGTGCATGAGTTAGAGCGGTTCTTGACGGCTTTAGGTACGATTGCTGCTATCACGCCTTTGTTAGGTCTGTTGGGTACAGTTATCGGCATGATCAAGGTATTTGCCGCAATTATGGCGCAAGGTACAGGCAATGCATCGGTATTGGCGGGCGGTATTTCAGAAGCCTTAATCACTACCGCAACGGGGCTTGCTGTAGCCATTCCTAGTTTAATATTCCATCGCCATCTGCAGCGTAAAGTTGATTCACTGGTGGTTGATATGGAACAAGAAGCCATTAAGTTAGTTGAGATAGTTCACGGCGAACGTGAAGCTGATCAGGATAAATAACTCGGAGTAGCCTGTGAAATTTCAACGTCAACGACGTGAAGAGGTTAACGTAAACCTAACGCCCCTAATTGATGTGGTGTTCCTACTGTTGATCTTCTTTATGGTGTCTACCACCTTCACAAAAGAAACGCACTTAGAAGTCGACCTGCCAGAGGCCGCTGAGGCTACTCAGATCGAAGAGTTCCCCTTAGTGGTTGATATTTTGATTAGTGCAGACGGTACTTATAGTGTTAATGGCCAGCCTTTGATTAATACTCAAGCTGAAACCTTGCGTATTGCTGTGCGTAAAGTATTGGGTGATCAAGCCAATAGTGAGCAAAAACCACCGCTGATTGTGACCGCCGATGCTAAAACGCCGCATCAGTTTGTTGTTACTGCGATGGACGTAGCTGGCCAATTAGGTTTTGATAAATTGAGCATAACAACCCAACAGGCGAGTAAGTAAGTCATGTCGCGACTAGAGCGCGCTTGGTTCGACGGATCTCGCTGGCCTTATTCGCTCCTCCCCTTCGAATTCCTTTTTACGCGCCTAGCGGCACGTAAGCGCATTAACGATGAGCGCCAGCAATGGCAACCTCCCATACCGGTTATCGTTGTCGGTAATATCAGTGTAGGAGGGACAGGCAAAACCCCCTTTACGTTAGCGCTGATTAATTATTTGCGTGAGCAGGGCTATACACCGGGTGTTGTGAGTCGGGGTTATAAAGCGAATCCTCCAAGTACACCTTACCAAGTACAAGCCAGCGGTGCTGCTGAGCTGTGTGGCGATGAACCATTAATGATGGTTCAGCGCAGTGGAGTTCCACTGTTTATCGACCCGGATCGCGTTAACGCATGCAAGGCGCTGATACAGCAGACTGCATGTGACATCATCATAAGTGATGATGGTTTGCAGCATTATCGCATGGGGAGAACAATAGAAATTGCAGTGATTGATGGTGTGCGTGGGTTGGGTAATCAACACTGTTTGCCCGTTGGACCATTGAGAGAACCTGTTGATCGCTTGAATCATGTTGATATGGTGGTTATTAACGGCAGTCCTGAGACAGCGAAGGGATTTCAGTGGGAAGGTGCTTTTTCAATGAAGCTGAAGCCAAGTGGCCTTGTCTCGTTAGCGGACCATTCTTCAGTGAATATAGCTCAATTATCCCACCAGCCTGTACATGCAATTGCGGGTATTGGAAATCCAGCCCGTTTTTTTACCTCTCTGCGTGATCAAGGTTGTGAAGTGATTGAGCATTGCTTTAATGATCATCATCAATACACACAAGAAGACATTACGTTTGGTGACGGGCTTCCTGTTATTATGACTGAAAAAGATGCGGTAAAATGTCGTATTTTTGGAGGCCTGACTCATACTTATTATATGCCTGTCGATGCGATATTACCGTCGGCGCTATATGACCAAATAAATACGTTGTTGAAATAACAGACGAATGATTAAAGAGTGGAAATAATGGATAAGAAGTTGCTCGATATTTTAGTATGCCCTGTGTCGAAAGCCCCGGTTGAATATAAAGCTGATACGAATGAATTGGTATGCCGGTCTAGTGGCTTAGCTTATCCGATTCGTGATGATATTCCGGTGATGTTAGAAACTGAAGCGCGCACATTAACGGCTGAAGAGCGTTTAAAAGAGAAGTAAAAGGGAAGTATGATTATGGGATTCAGCGTTGTTATTCCGGCTCGTTTCGGTTCTTCTCGTTTTCCTGGTAAGCCGCTGGCTGATATTGCCGGAAAGCCCATGGTGCAACACGTATATGAGCGAGCATTACAAAGTGATGCAGATCGTGTCATTGTCGCGACCGATGATAGCCGTATAGCCGACGCAGCAAAGGCATTTGGCGCTGAAGTCTGTATGACACGTGAGGATCATCCTTCGGGGACCGATCGATTGCAAGAAGTTGTCGCTCAGCTGGGCTTTGCGGCAGATGATATTGTTGTTAATGTTCAGGGAGGTGAGCCGCTTATACCGCCTTGTGTTATTAATCAAGTAGCGCTTAACTTAATGGCTGAAGCAGAAGCGAGTATCGCGACACTATCTGAACCGATCGAAGACATAGAAAGTCTGTTGAACCCGAATGTGGTTAAAGTAGTAACAGATCATCGCGGTTTAGCGATGTACTTTAGTCGTGCACCTATCGCATGGCCGCGTGATGCCTTTGCACAAGATAAGACGCAGATGCCAACAGGTTTTAACTGGCAACGCCACATTGGTATTTATGCGTACCGTGTTGCTTTGTTAAATAGCTTTGTGACGTGGCCGCCTGCTGATGTTGAAAATACAGAGTGTTTAGAGCAATTAAGAGCACTCTGGAATGGCGCTAAAATTCACGTGGCTGTAGCTGATGAGTTGCCGCCAGCTGGGGTGGATACTCCCGAAGATTTAGAACGGCTACGCGCATTATTTACATAGAGAGTAAGGGATGAAAAGCTGGGTGTTTTTGCTTGTGGCGATTGTTTCGGAAGTTATTGGGACGACCGCGTTAAAACAAAGTGATAGCTTTACTCGCCTGATACCGACGGTGATATGTGCGATTAGTTTTGCCAGCGCCTTTTATTTTTTATCGCTCACCCTGCGGACCATACCCGTTGGTATTGCGTATGCGGTGTGGTCTGGTCTCGGAGTTGTACTGATTGCTTTGATCGGATGGAAGGTCTTTGGGCAGGCACTGGATTGGCCTGCCGTTGTTGGGATTATTTTAATTTTATCCGGTGTACTCGTTATGAACCTTTTTTCGGCACAGGCGGGGCATTAGCTGGCTCTGCAATTACCGTATCAGTGACATCATGTGGCACGTCTTCACTTAAGGGGGCTACTAGCTCATCGGCAGGTACGGATACTCCTTCAGTGGGCTCATAATTGTGTATTAATGTATGAATGTACTTTAGCTTTTTTTCGATGGTTTCATTAAACACGAAAGGATAAGCATCAGGTAGGCCCATGCTACGGTTAAGGGAGTTAAGGACAACAGAGAAGCGAACCCAAGTTTTAACAATGTTTGTTAAGGATGATCGTTTATTAAAATAATTTTCCTCTTGTGGAAGAGATATTTCCCCAACATCGGTATTTAGCTGATGTGGCTCATCCGCCATTTCTAATCCACATATTTGTGCTGTTTCTAGAGTGTCGATCATGTGAAGGTAATGTGCCCATGTCTCAGCGAAGTCTTCCCACGGATGCATGGTGGCGTATTCAGAAATGAAGCTATTTTGCCAGTTCTCTGGCGTTCCTTCTTGATAGTGGCGTTCAATAGCTTCTTGATAATCTGCCCGTTCATCACCAAATAGAGCACGATATTTCTTAAGTTGTTTTTTGTCGGGAGCGACTAAAAGATCCCAGTAGTAGTGGCCTATTTCATGCCGGAAGTGCCCTAGTAGGGTGCGGTAGCGTTCGCCCATAGCGAGACGGGTGGACGCTCGCGCTACATCATCCGCCTCTGCTATATTAATAGTTATAAGGCCGTTCGCGTGTCCAGTAAATACGGGGTCTTGGCCTTTGATGGGAGTGATAAAGTGATCACTGGCGCTTTTATCTGCCAGAAAGTCGAAGCTTAGCCCTAACTCAGGATCTTGAACCTTATCTAATAAAGGCAGCTGTAATGCATCCAGTGTGTACAGCGTACGGCGTTTGGCTGTTTCTAGTTTTTGCCATAAGGTGATATGTTCTGGAACCGATAAGTCTGGAACGTTATCATTAAAATGACAACTAAAACAAAGATTTGAAGCAGCTTCTTCAATTGTAGGATTAACCACAGGTGTCATGCCGTTGCAGGACTGGTAAAGCCGGTAGTTATCACATTGCTGGTATTCGCGCTTATTATCAGCGCCTAAGAATATGCCTTCTTTATCGGTAGGGTCAAAGCTGATGACAGATTTTGTATCATGGCAATAACCCGTTAGGCGACCGCACGTTGTGCATTGCGAACTTTCAAAAAAAAGTGAGTTGGTTGTTCCGCAAATACAATTAAATAGCTTCATTCTAGTGCTTCACCCCTAAGCCTTGTCGGCTGTATTCATTCTTTAAAAATTACACGTATCACTATCGGTCTTTCATTGATGTGCGTATAAAAGGTACATACGGCGGTAGTCATTGTTTATTCCGTCGTTTCTAACAGAATTGACTACAGTCTTGCACGTCAGTTCATGGATACAAAGCATAAATAAGGATATCAGGTTTAATGATGATTTATGACTTCGCGTTATCAGGCTTTTGGCTTGTAATACTAACCCTATTCGTACAATTTATAGTGGCTAGCGTATCTAAAGCGCAGCAGCCTAGTGCTATACCGGGTAAAATTTCAGCCACCTTGAGTCATGACTCTTTTGTCTTCAGGTCGCACCGCACTTATATGAACTCGCTCGAAAATATACCGTTGTTTGTTGGTGCTTTCTTGCTGTCGATCTTTACGCAAGTCGACCCGTATTGGGTGGGTGTCGCGGTTTGGCTATATGCGTTGGCACGTATTGTTCATATGGTTTTGTACTATGCGGTAGCGACAGAACAGAACCCAAGTCCACGTAGTTATGCCTTTATTGTTGGCTTTTTGGTGAGCCTCGCTTTGCTGTTAAGAGCGGGTTGGCAGTTGTTATAACGATATTGATCAGCAAGGCCACTAAACTCATCTATTGTCTAACCGGTTGTAGTCTAAAATTCCGCTGTTGAGAGGTTCTTTAGTTCGGTATTTTTTTAGAATGGAGTCGCTAATTTCCCAAAACGACGGATCTGATCGTCTTACTCCATAATGATCTAATAAGATTTGATAGTCATGTTCATTGGTGATTGATTCAATCTCATTGACCAATGAAGGTATGTCATCTTCCGTTACCTTCAAAATCACATTGGGATAGGCGCTTACAAAGCCAGCGGCCACTGTCAGCTTATCTTCGTTAGGCAGTCTTCGTTCCTCTTCTTCAAACATGGATGAAATGTTTGAATAAGCCGTGTCTGCAAATAAGCTAATCACTCCTTTACCTTGAACGGTAATCAGCGTGCTTTCTGGGAGTAGCGTTGCGGGTGCGCCTTCTAGCTTTGATAGGCGCGCTAACGCAACGGTTGCTGTTGTTGATAGTGCAGAGCTATCCAGCGAATAATAGTCTGTTAAGGCATTGCCTAAGTGCTTACGTAGGATCGATTCTAAGGCTTGTGTTGGAGTGCTCGCTTTTATATTGTCATTAACAATGCCTGGTACATTAGATTTAACATAGAGATCAAGATACGGCTGGATGTCATTGACCGCATTCCGATACCAATAATGTACTTTCTCACGACGGGTAGCTTCGGGTAAAAGCGATAGATAGTTTATCTCAGATTCCATGCGAAGAAAGTCCATGTACATACGTGTCATCGCTTGATGAGAAACACTGCCATAAACATCAAATCCGGCAACTAATAAGTAATGAATACGCTCTAAAATGGGGTAATCAATAACCCAGATTGTTTTTGGCGATGTGCCCACCAAACCTTTTACGACACTCGCACTATTATTATGTCGGAATACAGTAAGAGCTGCGTTGGTATTACTCTTTTCGCCATCCCAAATAATATCGATACCGTTGTTTTGTCGTGAAGCTAGGTGCTTGTTCATGAAGACTGATTTAGCTTTGAGGTAAGCTTTTTGGGCATCGGCATAGGTCAGCCAATCAGTGATGGATAAAAAGCCACTTTGAGAGCTTGCTGGCATTTGTAGGTGCTTATCTTGTTTGGCTAAGAAGCCTGCAGATTCGTTGGAATCAAACTGTCCGGGCTTCGCGAAAAATACCCAAAATCGATCTTGTATGACATTAAGTGCTACCGTGCCGCGGCACACTGAGCCCTTTATATAATTCATGATCGTAAATTCAGCCTCCTCAAGCATAAAACGATAGCGAGATTCCGGTGGAATATCCTGGAAGGTGATGAATGGGTTTGCGGCTGTTTTTGGCTTATAGCTAGGCAGTGCGTTAACGGTATAGTCAGGCTCTATGAAGAGGGATGTCCAGACGTTCATCCTTTCGGCGTTTAATGCATAAGGCATGTGGGTTTTAGCCAAGGTGCTATCCGGGCTTTGCCATAAGCGGTAATACACGCGATCAACGCCTGGGTCATCAAATGGGCGACGTGTAGCTATTCGTTGCAGTGGTTGCCCAGGAGGAGTAGAAGATCGGATTAGTTTGAAGTAGACGGTATCAGGCCCTTTGTCTTCGAAATAAAGGTCAGCTAAATAAAGATGTTCGAAAATATACCGGGAACTAAGTTGCTTTTTAAGGTCGTCTTTGTTGAAAAAATCTTCCCAAAGCTCGGTGAAAGGTATGAGGTGGCTGACGGTCTCAGTGGGTTCAGTGTAAGGAGAGCCGTTTTCAATCCATTTGAGCAGTAAGGAGTGCTCTTCGTTATTTAGCCCAGGAAGGCCGTAGGGCATTCCCCACAAAGGCTTGTTATCAGCATATTGATCAAACTCTTGAGGGTTGGGGCATTGTTGATCACGATGTAAGCGGAAATCGAAGGTGTCAGGCAGAATTTTTTCGTTGGGTAATGGGTGGGCTTTTTTAAGTGTTAGCATCCTCGCCATTAAGCTCTTCATCGGATCGTTTTGTGGTGCGTCTAGTACACTAAAAAAGTCTTTTTTGCGCCAAGCTTGTAGACTTGGCGCATCTTTGTATAGGCGTGTGAGTGGGGCCTCGGTCAAGCGAGCACCATCATAGACAAGTGATTTATTTGCTCCGCGCGACAGCCCCTCAAACGATTCCATTTTTAGCTGGCAGGGAGCGTCATAACAACCGTGGCAAACCATGCAACGAGATTCTATTAAAGGTTTTATTTGAGAGTGTGCTGATTGTTGGGTGCTGGAGCTTTGTTCATTTCCGGCCTGAATTAGGCCGCTAAAAACGGATAAAAATATAAAAAAACACGATTTTTTTATATTTTCAAAAGCGATTTTTAATAGATAAAAAAGCGGTAAAAATCTGTTGAGTAAAGGAACCAACATGATAAACGGCATACCAGAAAACACCTATAGAAATGCTATGAAATAAATTGAGTCACAGTAACAGATTATGTGTTAATTATGGTGTGTAATTCCATAAATATGAAGTAAAAGCGGAATTTTGTAGAGTAAGTAGAGTCAGTGGGTATGAGTCATTTAGATTGAAAGTCTAAATGATCTAAGCGGCTAGTATTTTCGTAAAAATATTACGTATTATATTATTGATCAGTGCAGTCAGACAAAGGAGAATTGGGATGTCTAATGAAGGTTACCACGAGCCTGTGAGCGAATTGTCCGATGAAACACGTGATATGCATCGCGCTGTCGTGTCATTAATGGAAGAGTTGGAAGCAGTCGATTGGTACAATCAGCGCATCGACGCGTGTAAAGATGAGGAGCTTAAAAAGATTCTGGCTCATAACCGCGATGAGGAAAAAGAACACGCTGCGATGGTTCTTGAATGGATTCGTCGTAAAGATGCTAAGTTTAATGATGAGCTGAAAGATTATTTATTTACTGATGGCTCTATAACGGATCATGAAGTAGAGGCTCAAAGTTAAGTTGATGATTAGCTTCTAGTTAACGTACAACAAAGGTCGACGTACGCTCCTTAAAAGCCGCATAATAGTGCGGCTTTTTTGTGCCCGTTGGACGGTATTAAGACGGCCTAGGTAATAGGGAGGTACTATGTTCTTAGGTGTGCATCATGTGGCGATTATTTGCTCTGACTATGAGCGATCTAAATATTTTTACACTCAGGTGTTAGGGTTATCTATTATTGATGAACACTATCGGGTGGCGCGTGATTCATGGAAATTAGATTTGGGCATGCCTGATGGCAGTCAAGTAGAGCTGTTTTCTTTTCCGGGGGCTCCGGTGAGACCAAGCTATCCTGAGGCACAGGGGCTTAGGCATCTGGCTTTTAAGGTTGCTAACCTTGATCAGGTGGTACTTAGGTTAACGGCGAACAATATCTCAGCAGAGCCCATACGTGTTGATGAGTATACGGGCAAGCGCTTTACATTTTTTAGTGATCCCGATGATCTTCCTTTAGAATTGTATGAGTTGTAACGGTTAGTTCTTGATGAACCACTTTCGTAATCAGGTTTAATGTTTTGATTAATAGAGATAAAGTATCTGTTTTATTTGTTTGCTTAGGTAACATTTGTCGCTCGCCAAGTGCTCATGGGGTTTTTGAGGCCCTTGTCGCTCGGCATGGTTTGGGGGATCACATATATGTTGATTCGGCTGGTACGGCGGCTTATCACATTGGGAAGTCTCCTGACTCCCGTTCCATAGGTGCCGCCAAGCAGCGCGGCTATGACCTAAGCCAATTACGGGCGCGACAAGTTGACGTCGATGATTTTAATCAGTTTGACTATATTCTGGCCATGGACACTGAAAACCTCACTAATTTACAAGCGATAAAGCCGGATGCTTTTTTAGGGGAAGTGCGCTTGTTTCTTGATTATGCTCAGGCGACCGAGCGAGAGGTTCCCGATCCGTACTATGGTGGCGAAGCCGGTTTTAATCAGGTCTTGGATTTAGTTGAGAAGGCATCAGCTGGATTATTACTACGTATTCAAAGAGACCATGGTCTATGAATATGCAGTCTGATTTTTCACTAGAAGGCTTTAACACGTTTGGGTTTTCATCTATTGCTGAACAATATTGTGAGCCGCGATCAAACGAGGAGCTAGAAAGTGTGCTCCGCTGGGCAAAGATGCATGGACTATCGATACATGTATTAGGTGGTGGTAGTAATGTGCTTATGGCGCCGCGAGTGTCCGGTCTTGTTGTACGGCCAGCTATGAAGCACAAAAATTACGATATTGTGGATGATCATGTGCTTGTCCGTGCGGGTGCCGGCGAGCAATGGCACGAGCTTGTTAGTTGGAGCGTTCAACAGGGTTGGTCAGGTATTGAAAGTATGGCGCTTATACCCGGTTCAGTCGGGGCGGCACCTGTGCAAAATATAGGGGCTTATGGGACAGAGCTTAAGGACGTATTTCATTCGCTTAGAGCGTACGATTTGAAGGCAGAGTGTTGGGTCGATTTTTTGGTGGGAGCTTGCGACTTTGCTTACAGAGATAGTCGATTTAAGCGAGAGCCAGGTCGTTACGTCATCACAGAAGTCGTTATCAAGCTACGATTGGAGCCTGAGGGAAACGCTCGATACGATGCCCTAAAAGCTTACTTTGATAAGCGTGGCATTGAAGTGCCTAGTGTAAAGCAGGTGTTTGATGGTGTGTGTGCATTAAGGCGTTCGAAGTTGCCAGACCCAGCCCTACTTGGTAATGCCGGCAGCTATTTTAAAAACCCCATTATTTCTGCTGAGTTGCATAAGCAGATTCTTATACAGTGGCCTAAGCTAGTGGCGTATCAGGAACCGGATGGCCAATTTAAAGTAGCTGCTGGCTGGTTAATCGATCAATGTCAGTGGAAGGGACGGCGTCAGGGGCAAGTGGGTGTTTACGAAAAACAAGCGCTTGTTCTCGTCAATTACGGTGATGGAACCCGAGATCAATTACTAGAATTGGCGACCCAAGTTCAACAATCGGTGTGGTTGGCTTTTGGTATTCAATTAGAAGTAGAGCCGCAGTTGTTTCCTCGATGAGATAGTTTTGGTGTAAGCTGAGGGCCTAGTTTGCTGTTGGCTAACGCTGATATACCTAAACACTTCGCCCATAATAAAAAGAAGGCCGCTTAGGTGGCTTGCAAGGCATGGAGACTTGTTAGTGAAAAATCTGAAAATAAAACAAAAAATGCTGATCTTAACCGCTATTCCTTTATTGATTGCTGTCGTTGCAATTATGGGGATTTCTATATACCAAATTAAAACCTTCGGTGATCAAGAAGTCGCTTATCTTCGAACATCGATGATGGCAGATAAGCAAGCAGCTCTTCAAGATTACATGGAGATTGTGAAGTCGGGTATCAGTCCTTTATTAAAAGGGGCTTCGGAATCCCCTTTGGTTATATCCGAACTGAAAGATGCGATTGGTTCTATTCGTTATGGTGATGAAGATGGATACATCTTCGCGTTCACTTTTGATGGTGAAACCGTAGTTCATCCCGGTCAGCCGCAGTTAGTGGGTCAAAACATGATGGACATGCAAGACTCTTCCGGCACACGTGTTATTGCTGAGTTAATTAAAGCAGCTCGTAATGGAGGAGGTTTTGTAAACTACCGTTGGCATAAACCTTCCGTTAATGAAGAGCTGCCAAAACTAAGTTATGCAATATCCTTACACGAGCCTGGTTGGATTATTGGGACCGGATTTTATATCGATGATATTGATGAAGCTATCAATAAGTTACATGCAGAAGTTGATAGTAAGGTTCAACAAACCGCACTTTTTTCGCTTGGTATCGGATTAGTTATTTTGATCGTTATGATTTCGATAAACTTATGGGTGGCTAATCGTACAATGGTACGTCCTATCTTGGAGTTATCGAAAAGTGCGCGTCAGATGAGTCTAGGTAAAATGGATGAGGAGATTAAAGTGGACTCGACGGATGAGATTGGTGAGCTTGCTGATGCGATTAGTCGTATGCAAAAAAGCTTGAAAGTCGTGTTCAAAAAGCTTCGTCAACAAAAAGGTTGATCAAGCCCTGCCTTTAAAATGCTTAGGTAAACCAGTGATGGGCAATGAGACGCTCATCACTGCTAAAATTACACAAGCATTTCCTTTGATGCTCCTATTGAATCAGTTTGAATGAAAACTATGACCTATCCTTCATGCTCACCTGTCTTACCTATACTTTATTCGTTTCGGCGTTGTCCTTATGCGATGAGGGCGCGCTTAGCATTAGCCTACAGTGGTGTTGAAACAGAGCATCGAGAAGTGGTGTTAAAGGATAAGCCCAGCACTCTGTTAGCTATCTCGCCCAAGGGTACAGTCCCTGTTCTGCAGCTAGGTAGCGGGGAAGTGATAGAAGAGAGTATTGATATTATGCATTGGGCTTTACGGCAGCGGGATGAATGTGCCTGGTTGAGTGACGTCAGCCGCGATGAAATCACTGGCTTAATTGCCCACAATGATACTGAATTTAAGTACTGGTTAGATCGCTATAAATATGCAGATAGATACCCTGAGTACTCGATGGGATATTATCGTACTAAATGTGAAGAGTGGATTCGGTTACTGGAGAAGCGACTGGGAGATCATGGTGGTTTTTTGATGGGAAGTGCTTATACATTGGCTGATATGGCAATATTTCCCTTTATTCGTCAATGCGCTCATGTTGATCGCGCTTGGTTTGATGAATCACCTTATCCGTGTGTAAAGTTATGGTTAGCTCAGCTCATTGACTCCGATCTTTTTGCTTCCATCATGGTTAAGTATCCTCAATGGAAGGTATGAGCTCTTTATGACGGTATCATTGGACGTTAATACCAGAAGGCGCATAATCACTTTTTAAACACATGGATTGTGAAGAGGCAAGGATGTTAGATCGTGAAATAAGTAAGCGTATCTGGGTGACTCGTTATGTAATGGTTATCGGCATAGTGATTCTGCATTTACCGCCTTATCAAGGGTTGAGTGAGCTTGATGGTTCTATTTTCGAATACGTTAAGGCGTTTTTTGCTCATGGTGTTTTTCGAGCATCCGTTCCCGTATTAACGGTCATGTCCGGTTACTTGATTTTTGCGACGAAGCTTTACACAAAGCCTGTAAAGCTTTTGAAAAAGAAAGTATCCACTCTATTAATTCCGTTGATTGTATGGAATTTACCGTTAGCTGTTCTCGTGTATTTGATCCAAAGGTTTGGGTTGATTACTTATGACTTTTCGCTAGCGCTGTATCCTTTTGATGCTTGGGTTTGGCTTGATGCGAATGTGGGGCTCAGTCGCATTCCTATTAATTACCCATTAAATTTTTTAAGAGATCTCTTTGTCATTGCTCTGTTATCTCCCTTGATTGGCTGGTTTCTCAAAAAAGCCGCTTTTATAGGGTTGGCTGTTATTCTTGTGGTGTATTATTTTAATTTGGAAGGTGGATTAGTTTTACGAAATTCTATGCTAGTCAGTTTCTACTGCGGAGCGCTGTTAGCTTACAAGTCGTATGACCTGAAAGTGCTCGATAAATACGCTGTTCTTTGTGCGGCCGTATTTTTTATTATGTGTTTGTGTATTACCCTTTTTCGTATCGAGAACCGTGAACTTTTCAGGTTGGTCTCTCCTGTTTTAATTTGGCCAGCGATGTCGCTGTTGGTGAATACGAGAATAGGGGGTTGGTTGTATCGCTATTCTGGTAATAGCTTCTTTATGTTTTTATCACACGGTCCGCTCCTGTTGGCGCTATGGCTAGTGTTCAACAAGCTGCCTATTCAGTTGCCTTATTATATTTTTTGGCTATCAGCTCCTATGGTTACAGTGTGTTTAACGATAGGCCTTAATCGGTTGTTTAAGTGGATGATGCCCAGCATAGCGGCTACGGTATTGGGTAATCGGTAGTTAGAGCGTAAAAAAACCTACATATGTACGGTTTATACTAAAAGAATCCCGATTTTATAGCCAAAATCCTGTATATTTCGTCATCGATTTATAACTGTAGCCATTGTCTACAGAAGGAATAGAATGAAATTTTCATCTTTAGATTTAGCCCCGCCGCTGCAACAAGCGATTGACGCTTGTGGTTACAGCGAAATGACTCCAGTACAAGAAAAAGCAATCGTCCCCGCTCGTCGTGGCCGTGACGTATTAGCTAATGCGCAAACAGGAACCGGGAAGACGGCTGCTTTTGCGTTGCCTATTCTGCAACAAATGTTAGATAAGCCGCTTGAGGGGCAGTCGCCTCGACCTCGCGCTTTAATTTTAACGCCAACAAGAGAGTTGGCTGAGCAGTTGGCGCAAACGATTGGTGCCTATGCGCAGTTTTTGCCACTTACCCTGACTGCCTTATATGGTGGTGTAAAAATGGGTGGTCAAGCGAACAAGCTAAAAGCAGGTACGGATATCATTATCTCTACACCTGGCCGCTTGCTTGAGCATATCTCGTTGGGTAATGTGAGCCTTTCTGGTGTTGAGTTTGTGGTTCTAGATGAAGCAGATCGTATGCTGGATATGGGTTTTATCACCGATGTTCAAAAGCTGTTGCAGCATACGGCTAAGAAGCGTCAAACGCTGCTTTTCTCAGCGACGACGTCATCGGCTGTTAATGAGTTGGCGCATAAGTTACTAAAAAACCATGTGGATATCCGTGTAACGAAAGTAAACACAACAGCTGATACTGTCGATCATGTCATGTATCCCGTTGAGGAAGCTCGTAAGCTAGAGTTGTTTATTGAGTTGCTAGACGAGCAAAGCTGGTTTCAAGTATTAGTCTTTACGAGTACTAAAGAGCAAGCGGATCAATTGATGCGTGTGCTTAAAGTAAACAAAGTTGATGCGGCTGTCTGCCATGCAGATAAAACACAAGGTTCACGACGTCGAGCATTAGCCGATTTTAAATCGTCTAAAATTCAAGTCTTGATCGCAACAGAAGTCGCGGCTCGTGGTCTAGATATTCAGGGTTTAGATTATGTTGTGAACTATAATCTGCCTTATCTTGCCGAAGATTATGTGCATCGGATTGGTCGGACAGGGCGCGCGGGTAACAGAGGCCATGCTATTTCCTTTGTGAGCCGTGAAGAAGAGCGTATTGTTGATAGTATTGAACGTATGATTGGTACCAAAGTAAAGCGTGTCTACCGTGAAGGATTTCAAGTGGGTAGCCGTGACCAATTGCTAAAAAACATTGCGAAAAAAGGCCGCGCTAATCGAACGAACAAGGCTACACGCACGCGTATCAACCGTAATAAGGGATAGCGCGGGACCTTTAATGATTTGAATCAGAGCCGCGTTAATGTTCTGGTTTGTTGTGAGTGGTTAGGAATATTATGAAAAAAACATTTGAATTGTCTCATCCAAAAATTAAATACCCTCGTTTAGTCGATAGCGCTAAGCATGATGTTAAAAAATATCTGAAGCGTGAGCGCAATAAGCAGCTACCTGCAGATGCTGACTATTGGGATTTTGATTGTAAGTTTGGTTTGACAGAAGACGCGGCAGAAGCAGTGACTGTGTCCGAAATCAATAGTCGTATTAGTGAAGTTGAGGCGCAGCAGCTCACTTCATTCTATCTAGAAATAATCGCAAAACCGGGTCATCGTAGTTTTGTTGAGCGCGAGGATCTCGACTAGCCAGCTTAGTCGAGTTCATAATGAGCCTGCACTGTGTGCAGGCTTTTTTATGTGTCATCAGAAAAGCATCCTAAACAGCTGATTACTATAAAAAAGCGAGGGAACAACTTGGCCTAGTACGAGTCTGTTCTTAAACGACTTATTGTTCTCATGCCCTTTACCCCATTTCAGAGGTCTTACTATGCATGCCGATCAGTTGATTAAAGATGCGCTTATTTTATGGTCAACGATTGACCCTATTGGAACTTTAGCAATTTTTGCCGGCTTAACGGCTCGGTTGGATCATAAAGCTCGTTTCAAAACAGCACTTAAAGCAACGCTGTATGCCGCTATCATCTTATTGGGTGCAGTACTCATTGGGCAGGTTTTACTCTCGGCAATGGGGATACGTTTAATCTCGTTACAGGTAGCTGGCGGCATTATCTTGTTTCTATTTGGTCTTAAAATGATTTTTGGAGATGGGGCGGAGGATCAATCGCAGACGGAAGAGGGTCATGACATTGCGGTATTTCCGCTAGCGGTTCCTTCTATTGCCTCGCCAGGCGCTATTATGGCAGCGATCTTGTTAACGGATAATCTTACTCATCCTATACCTGAGCAAATAGGTACAGCCCTAGTGATGTGTGCCATTTTGGGGGTGACTTTCTTATTCATGTTGGCGTCTGGGCCAGTTATTCGCTTGATCGGTAATAATGGAGCATCAATATTGGTCCGAGTAATGGGAATGATATTGGCTGCATTGTCGATTGAGCTTGTGTTTGAGGGTTTGAATCTATTCGATTTGTTAAAGCTACCAAACTAGGACGATTTTTTAGACGGTTACAGGGAAGGTTGCGATTTTATGGAAACGTTTACGCTTTACTATTGTCGGAACCTTACTGTATGTGAATCAGTACGGGTTTTTTGGTTTCGGAGTCGTTATGCGTTGTTTAAATGGTTGACTGAAATGGAGAAGTCTTATTGCTCTGGTGGAGCATCTGACCTGAGAAGGAGCGTACAGAGCATGAAAGGATTAATAAATGAATTGGCTTGAGCTGAAAATCCCGCCGGTTATCGTGGCTGCTTTTTGTGGATTACTGATGTGGGTATTGGATGTTTGTACGCTTGATATTTACATCTCACGGGAAGTGCGGGTAACGTTCTGGTCTATTTTTATGGTATTAGCTTTGACGTTTGGGGCAGCGGGCGTGTTATGTTTTAAGCGTCAGAAGACGACCGTTAATCCGATGTCCCCAGGACAATGTTCGGCCTTAGTCACTGATGGCGTATACCGTGCGACGCGTAACCCTATGTACTTTGCTTTGCTCTGTGTTTTGTTGGCATGGTGGTGTTATTTAACCAATGTCTGGTCACTAACTGGTTGTGTGCTGTTTATTCTCTACATGAATCGTTTTCAGATTGAGCCAGAAGAGCGTGTTTTAGAAGAAATGTTTGGTGATGCATTTATCGCTTACAAAAGAGAGGTTCGGCGTTGGATTTAGTATTTACGACGGGATTTACCTTTTATTATGGATAGTGCTTGCCAATAGCCTGCCAAAAAGTGTAAAACCCCTTTTTCGCTGATGCCCAGTTATAGCTGGGCATTTTTGTTTAAGTTTTTTGGTTTTAATGGGAACGGATATAACACAATGGCAAATTTTACTGAGACCCTTTATGACGGCTACGGTCAGTCTTTTTCGGTTGATGAAGTGTTGTTTGAGCAGCAAACCGACTCATGGCACTTAATTATTTTCCGTAATAAAGTGTTTGGTACCATTATGGCGCTAGATGGAATCGTTCAGACGACTGAGCGGGATGAATTTGTCTATCATGAAATGTTAACGCATATTCCGTTGTTCGCGCACGGCCAAGCGAAGCGTGTATTGATTATTGGTGGCGGAGATGGCGGTATTTTGCGTGAAGTGCTAAAGCATCCAGAGGTAGAGCATGCGACGCAGGTGGAGATTGATCAAGCGGTCATCGATATGTGTAAAACCTACTTGCCTAAGCATTCAGAGGGAGCTTATGACAGCCCGCGAGCAAACATTGTTATCGCTGATGGTATAGAGTTTGTTTGTAATACCGATGAAAAATTCGATGTTATTATTTCTGATTGCACCGATCCGGTAGGGCCAGGAGAAGTGCTATTTAGTAGTCGTTTTTATGAAGGCTGTAAGCGTTGTCTAAATGAGGGTGGTGTATTCGTCGCGCAAAATGGTGTGGCCTTTATGCAGATCGAAGAAGTGCAGACCACGCGTCGTCGTTTGAGTCCTTACTTTGCTGATCAAAGTTTCTACTGTGCTGCTGTGCCGACGTACGTTGGCGGTAATATGACGCTAGCATGGGGTTCAGATAGCATGGGTTTGCGTGCCCTTGACTTAGAGACGATTGAAGATCGTTTTGTTAAGTCGGGTATTGCTACGCGCTATTATAATCCGAAAATGCATATCTCGGCATTTGCGCTACCTCAGTACATTGTCGAAGCATTAGACGCGGTATAATGATGTAAATAATGGTCAATAAAAAAACCGGCTCACGTTACAACGTGAGCCGGTTTTTTATGCTTAGAAGTTGAGAGTGAGTTCCAAGGGCAAGCTCACTCTTCGGTGCTAACTAGCTATCAGTATTTGCTTCTGCTTGTTGACGGCGGCGAATTTCCCGAGGGTCATTGGCAGCGCGACTAGCGCGGCGTTGGCGGCGAGGAGCGGCCTCTGTATCGCTTTGTGTCTCAGTATCAGCTACTTCCACTTGTTGAGTGTGTTCACTGCTATCATTTGACGAGACTTCGTCTTGAGCGGTATCCGTGCTTGATTCAACAGAGGAGGCTTCAGCGACTGGATCTTGAGCAGCTACTACTTCTTCTATTGCAGGGCTAGCTGCGATTTCAGCTGGCTTGGTCTCTTCAATCGTTTCGCTGGCTGTCTCTACTTCAGGTGCTTTTTCTTCTTCACCTTGTGGTTCAGAAGGCGCCTCGTTAATAGCGTCAGTGCCGGGAATTGATTCAGGATTACTGTCTGTAGCTTCTATTTGTGCAGGCGCTTCTTCTGTAGCAATATCAGATGCTGCTTCCGGCACTACATTTTCATCCATGTAGACAGTATCTTCTGGCCGCACGGCGATAAACGCAGGATTGATAGTTTTGTTTGCAGACGTATCAATAGCGAGTTCAGGAATAACGGCAATCATCACTGACGATCCGTTAACGGCCTTCGCGTTGGATGACGCTTTGTTGGACGCTGCAATGATAGCGGCAGCCGTTGCGGCGGCGTCGTTGGTTTTTGGTTGAGCCGACTCTTCTGCGGTAGGCGCCTCTATTTGTGTGTTGCTACGTGCTGCTGAACGCTCGCTATTGCGACGACGACGACCACGATTCCGGCTGCGCGCTTCTGGCTGCTCTTCCGTTGGTTTTTGTACTGGTGCTGATGGCTGATCTTCAGTTTTATTTTGTACTTGCTGATCAACATCATCGGTATTGCGACGAGTACGACGGCGACGGCGCTTGCCTTGTTTGTCATCATCGTTCGTGTTGTCGCGTTTATTGCTAGGTTTTTTTGCGACAGGTGCTGCATCAATCGGTGCAGCATCCGGCGTCACTGTGATAACTTCATCTGCTTTGGAGTTGCGGTTATCACGGCGGTTATCCATGCTGTCACGACTATTCGTACGACGTGGTTTACGTGGACGACGATTGCCTTGGTCGTTGCTGTTGTTGCTGTTCCGCTCAGGTTTGGTGCGAGAGCTTTTCTTTTCTGGCGCAGGCTTAGGGGCAACAGGTTTGATTTCTGGTTCTTGGTTATCACCAGAAAATAGAGCAGTCACTGACGTAATAAAGCGGTTGAATAAGCTAGCTGTCGGTTTTACTTTAGCTGTAGGCTTGGGTGTAACCGCTTTCGCTGGGGCTTTAGTGGCTGCCGCAGTAGTTGTAGTGGCTGTTGATTCTGCAGGAGCCGGAGAGCTAGGAATAATACCTGACATAGCGGCTTTTTCGCGCTTAATCGGTTGAGTTTCTTTTATCTCTTCAGGCTCTGGCGTAGTTTCTGACTTCAATAGGTAGCTAGCGTCGTTTACTGTGGTGACTGTGTGATCATCACGTAACCGGACGACTTCGTAGTGCGGTGTTTCCATGTTCGGATTAGGAACGATTACAATGCGCACATCATGACGAAGTTCGATGTCATGAACAGCGCGGCGCTTCTCATTGAGTAGGAAAGTAGCTACTGTAACAGGAAGAATTGCACGGATTTGTGAGGTACGGTCTTTAGCGGATTCTTCTTCTATCAAACGCATGATGGAAAGGGCGAGTGATTCGGTATCACGGATACTGCCTTGACCATTACAGCGTGGGCATACAGAACCACGGCTTTCCGTCAGCGATGGGCGTAAACGTTGACGAGACATCTCTAATAAACCAAAGCGTGAGATACGACCCATTTGGACGCGAGCACGATCTAGTTTAAGCGCTTCGTAGAGTTTCTCTTCAACAGCACGTTGGTTTTTAATGGGGGTCATGTCGATATAATCGATAACCACCAAGCCGCCTATGTCACGTAGACGCAATTGACGAGCAATCTCTTCTGCTGCTTCAAGGTTTGTCTGTAGAGCCGTTTCCTCAATATCACCACCGCGTGTTGCACGTGCAGAGTTTATATCAATAGAAACAAGTGCTTCAGTAGGATCGATTACAATAGAGCCGCCAGATGGCAGTTTAACTTCGCGTTCGAAAGCGGTCTCTATTTGGGATTCGATCTGAAAGCGGTTAAAAAGAGGGGTTTGTTCTTTGTATTGCTTTAGCTTGGTCTCGTAAGACGGCATAACTTGGCGAACAAACTCCATCGCGTTTTGATAAACAGCTTCATCATCAATGAGGACTTCACCAATATCGGCACGAAGGTAATCACGGATAGCTCGGATAACAACATCGCTTTCTTGGTAGATTAAGAAAGGCGCAGGTTTGGCAGCGTGTTCTTGAATTCCTGTCCATACTTTAGCGAGGTAGTTCAGATCCCACTGTAGCTCTTCGGATGTGCGGCCTACACCTGCAGTGCGGACGATAATGCCCATTTTTTCGGGTATGGTAACACCATCTAATGCCGCTTTAAGTTGGGTGCGTTCTTCGCCCTCAATTCGACGAGAGATGCCACCAGCGCGCGCATTATTTGGCATGAGTACCAAGTAACGACCTGCTAAGCTGATAAAGGTTGTGAGTGCGGCGCCTTTGTTACCGCGCTCTTCTTTGTCGACCTGAACGATTACCTCAGTGCCTTCTTTTAAAACATCACGGATATTAGGACGATTGCCACGATCCGGTTGTTTGGCGAAGTATTCACGTGAGATTTCTTTTAAAGGAAGGAATCCATGGCGTTCTGCACCATAGTTTACAAAAGCGGCTTCTAAGCTAGGCTCTACGCGAGTAATTATGCCTTTGTAGATGTTTGCTTTCTTTTGTTCGCGGCTATCGGACTCAATATCCAGATCGTATAGGCGTTGGCCATCTACGAGGGCTACACGCAACTCTTCTGGTTGAGTTGCGTTGATTAACATTCTTTTCATGCTTTTATAAGTTCTCTATTACAGAGAGCATTCAAGCCAGTTCGGTCCGCTTGGTGGAAACGTTTCACGGTTCAGCCATGCGATGTCGATCTTTATTGAAAGCCAACCACTGTAGATGACAGGGTTGCGCTAAGCACATCATCGGTAAAGGAAAAAAACAGCCAATGTTCTTTTTTTAAGATTTTGTTGCTGCAATCAAATATCACGTAGACGTGTTAGTAAAAGGCAGGTTCTAGGCTGTTAGTGCATCTTTACCTCAAACCGAACCCAGCAAGGGATTCGAACAGGGGGATATGCTCTCGTAAAAATTTATTAAATGGTAATTCGTACATTTAGCGCTGTGGTGAGCGTGTGGATATGAAGTGATCAACACACGAATCGAACCGCTTTTTTAAAATAGCTAGAGCCAACAGCGCTTTGCGACGATACAATATAGCAGCTAACCTATATCGCATCAATCGAGAACACGTTTACCTCATGTCAGATACAAGCCCCACAGCATCACCCAGTGTCCGTTTTATTGAAGTTGAAGAAGATCAAGCGGGACAGCGCATAGATAATTTTTTACGGACCGCCTTAAAAGGTGTCCCCAAAAGCATGATCTATCGCATACTGCGTAAAGGTGAGGTTCGTGTTAATAAAAAGCGCATTAAACCCGACGGGCGTATTCAGGCTGGCGATATTATTCGCATACCACCCATTCGTGTGTCTGAAAAAGGTGAAGTGCCTTTGGTCGGGCAAGGCCTGATTGAAGCCCTTGAAGGGGCCATCTTATATGAGTCAGATGCGCTAATAGTAATGAATAAGCCTTCGGGGCTAGCTGTACATGGTGGCAGCGGGGTGAGCCTAGGTTTGATCGAGGCGATTCGTCAGATGCGGCCCGATGCGCGTTTTTTAGAGTTAGTGCATCGCTTGGATCGTGATACCTCTGGTTGTATTATGATTGCAAAAAAACGCAGCATGCTAAGGCATTTGCATGAGGCGTTGCGCCAAAATCGTGTGAATAAAGTTTATCATGCGTTGGTACAAGGGCGTTGGGAAACGAGAGATAATCGAGTAGATGCTCCTTTACGTAAAAATGAACTTAAATCAGGTGAGCGCATCGTAAAAGTGCAAGAGGATGGTAAACCGTCTATCACTTTATTTAAGGTACTGCGACGTTTCGGTCAAACAGCGACCTTAGTAGAGGCGAAACCAGTCACTGGACGTACCCATCAGATTCGCGTTCACAGCCAGTTTATGGGTCACTCTATTATTGGTGACGATAAATACTGCAGTGACGATGTAAACCGTGAAATGCGAGAAGTTGGCATTAGGCGTCTGTTCTTACATTCGGCGCGTTTGAATGTCGATTTGCCTGATGGTGAGCGTCTAGAAGTAACGGCGCCATTAGATGAAAATCTCGTGCAAGCGATGGAGCGATTGGTTAAAGACCACAATGACCAGCAATATGGTCAAGAAAACGGCTAGGGATTAACTGGTCAACGGCCAGTTAGATAGCCATTTAAACGACAGTTTAGAGACTACATTTTTTGTAGCACGTTGCAGGGTAGTTATTACATGGTAAAAGATGACGTTTATCGTTACGCAGACACTTTATGGATTCAAGGTGAATTACCGACTCCGGAGCTCATCGACGGAGAATTTAGTATAGGTGTTGCGCAAGCGACAGGCTTATTGAGTGCTTGGAAAGAAAGCTTACCTGAGCGTATAAGTTTTGCTAAAGATACGATGATGGTGCCTGATGTGCCTGATTCTTTAAATATGGCTTTTACTCGGGTATGGCAGCAAGCAGTAGAGGAAGCCAATAACAGAATTACTTTTGTGCATAAAAGTGTGGGTACTTCGTTGGAAGAGGCTCGCCGTATCAGTGATGATACCGTGCACGAAATGCAAAACCGTCAGCTTGAGTTAGAAGGTCGTATCAGAACTCAGCACGGGAAAGTTGAAGAGCTGACATCGCATAGCAAATCACTCGAAGCCGAAATTAACGTACTTAAGTCATCTTTAGCGGCTGAAACTAACCAGCGTAAACAAGAAGAGCAGCTTCGTTCTAACCTAGAGCATGATTTAGCGGTACTTCGCAAAACGCATGATGATTCTAAGCGTACTTTTGATCAGCGCATTAAAGATGAGCAGCGTCGCGCGCTGGATCAGGTAGGTAAGTCAGATGCGGATATTCGTTATTACCGCAACGCCTTAGAGAAACTGCGTGATGAAGTCGGTAAAAAAGAATCTGTTCTCACAAAAGAAATTCATGACTTAAAAGCTGAAGTTGCCAAGCGGGATGTGAAAACCGAAACGTTCCGTAATCAGATAAAAAGCCAAGAAGAAGAACTTAAACTACTGAAGCAAGACGCTACCCAGCAAAGCCGTGAACTAGCGCGTTCAAATGTATCATTATTAGGCGAAACTAATAAAGCAAAGCGTTTTGAAGATAAAATTCGCGAAGTAGAAGCAGAAATTAAGCGGATTAACCAAAAACATGTTAATACAACAACCGACTGGAGTCGCCGTGAGAACGCATTGCGTGTCCAATTAAAAGAGCGTGAAGATGAGCTAATGCGTGCGCAATCTCGATCAGCCAGTCTTGAAAAACGTGTGATCACTCAAGATGAAGAAATTCGTCGCCTAAACTCCCGGTTATAATAAGAAATAACGGCCTTATTCTTTACAGTTATATGTAATCGTTGTATTAATAAGGCCATCTTATAATAACTGGCGGTCTGATTATGAAGCTCCAACAATTGCGTTACATTTGGGAAGTAGCGCGTCATGATCTCAATGTTTCTGCTACAGCGCAAAGCTTATACACCTCGCAACCTGGCATTAGTAAGCAAATTCGTCTGTTAGAAGACGAGTTAGGGGTAGAGGTATTTGCGCGAAGTGGTAAGCACTTAACGCGTGTTACACCCGCAGGTGAAGCCATTTTAGATGTGGTGGGCGACATTCTGCAAAAAGTTGAAAGCATTAAGCAAGTCGCCCAAGAGTTTAGTGATGAGAAAATGGGGAGTTTAGCTGTGGCTACAACCCATACGCAGGCGCGTTATGCCTTGCCTAAAACTATTACTGAATTTATCAAAAGCTATCCCGATGTTTCTTTGCATATGCATCAAGGTACACCGATGCAAATTTCTGAAATGGCAGCAGATGGCACAGTGGATTTTGCTATTGCAACTGAAGCGATGTCGCACTTCTCTGATTTGATTATGATGCCATGCTATCGTTGGAATCGATCTGTCATTGTCCCTAAAGACCATCCCCTTACTCAAGTCTCTAAGCTTACGTTAGCTGATTTGGCTCAATACCCTATTGTTACTTATGTATTTGGTTTTACAGGGCGATCGAAGCTAGATGAGGCTTTTAAAAAAGAGGG
>Ga0115007_10000535_pt1 | contig 25113 bp, 18 predicted proteins | sample ArcOceMetagenome_2_FD_87166 | JGI IMG/M metagenome (GOLD analysis project Ga0115007, IMG submission 87166) | Marine eukaryotic phytoplankton communities from Arctic Ocean - Arctic Ocean ARC135M Metagenome | ecosystem: Environmental > Aquatic > Marine > Oceanic | place: Arctic Ocean | collected...
AGCATTGGCGAAATTGAATATGTCCGAAGACAAGATTGATCCAAGCCAAATTTTCGTGTATGCTACGACTTCATGCATGCGCCAGCCATACATACTCGATAGTCAATATGAGGTACGTAGGTTGCAACAGCCAATATTTATTAACAATTGTTCTTAACTCGTTTTATTATATTAATTACTAACGACTCATGTATGCACCAATACCCAGACTCGATGTCGTGTTCACGCCTTGAATGTACTAAGAATGATAATTCTTGACGCCCCTTTAGCATCTGTTATAGGTCCATTGGTAGGAGATACGATCATAGCTTCGATTCTTGGGTACGACGATCCTTCATGGGCAATTCGTAATTCATCGACCATGGTTTTTGCAGCAGCCATGTTACGTGTGATCGATTCAGATAAAAACGCGTCGAATATTGACAAAACGTCGAGCAATGCAATTACTCTAACGGAGCTATTTCGACGTTATCCTCCACTTGCTGTATTTATCCCTTCCGTCCTTCGAATATGTCTCGAAGAGATGGAATCTAAAGGGAATGTCAAATCGGAAATGTTCCCAATCCTCTTGCTACTTTCAAGAGTGCAGCCAGTCATAGACTCTAGTACCGCAATATCGGAGGAATTCGTCCCACTTCTTTTCCGATGCCTAGGAAGCAAAGATAATGGTATTCGACATGCAGCGGCACGATCTCTAGCTAATTTGAGTTCTAAAAATACCTCTGTCGTTGTTTTGTCTGACTGCAAGCAGTTTATCGAGAGAGTATCATGCCACAGTATGCATCATGATTGGAACCGTTTGGATGGCATGCTACTTGTTATGGATTCCTTGGATCTTTCGTCATCCAATAACGAGCTTTTTGATATGAAACAAAACCTCATTAGAATTGTAAAGTCGAGTGGGTTTCCTCCTCCATGTAGGAGCCGTGCCTTGGCAATACTACTGTCGTCGTCGACCTATATTGAAAATGGCGACAATGCAGTCTGTCGCGCCTGTGAGGAAATCTCCAAATGCGATAGAATTGGGTCTATGCTTATGATTGGTGGAAGTATTCTATATAAAACGGCATCGGAAGCATTGTGTCGAATGTACCAGGGTAATCTATGGGAACCAAAGAGTAAATCAGCTTTGGAAAATAGTTTATCACATTTGAAGAATATTTTCGTCAGCAATATAATTGATATCCGACTGTACGGAGTAAAATGCTTCAAGAAAGGTATCTATGACAATTTGGATCGAATACGTATGACTGAGAACAACGCGATGGATGTCATAGAAGATGCCACCGTTGTACATTCACCGGATACAATCCTGATTGGATTAGCCAAGATGCTTTTAGACTGCGTAGCAGATGAATTGAATCGCGACATAGTAGAAAATACAGGAGGAGGTGCTCATGTTCCGACACTTCGCCGTCTTTCGAGATGTTTTCTGGAAACTATAGATGCGATTCCGACACCTGTTTTATCCTCTTTGAACTGTTCTGAACTTTTATGGTCGGTATCCAATAAGATTGTAGACAGAGAAGAGTATTTGTTTTCGAAGGAAGGCACAGGTGACGCTATAGAGTCCAATGGGGGTACAGTACTGTCTAGTAATGCAGCTGAAATGATGGCTCTAGCTATTGTCATGGGGCATAATAACAACTATGGTCCCGCTGAGAGTGAGAACGGAACAAAAGACTGTTATTATTATGAACGTATAAAAGTTCTTTTAGTGGTGGTTGACGGTTTAAATGACCCCGTGTGTTCTTGGAGGTCGAGATATAGTGCAGCTCTATCACTGGAAACATGCTGTCACCTAGTATTGAGCAATAATGTAGACGAGGTCGTCGACGACGAGGAGAATCAACGAGATATCCTACGACGAACAATTCTAATCCATATACTGAAAATGCTACAAGATTCTGATCCCGACGTCCGAACGGTAGCTGTTCGTGCTGCTACAAAATTTAATAGAAAGAGAGGACAATGCGTAAAAGATCAAAATCGTATGCTATCATCGTCTTGCCATCATCTACTCCTTCCCGAGTGGACACTTGAAAGGACGTTTCCTTCGACGTTTGCTCCAGATGATGCTAGAAAAGCTCAACAACAATATTCTACGACGGAGACATTGATGGGAATGATCCTTGATCATTGTCGTGGTATCATCGATATGATCAAGAATGTACAAGATGAATTTCGTCATACGAACCAATTTTGTGATGATAATGATGATGGATTAAAACTTTTAGTCAATGTCAATACGACTCGAATGATATTTGAAGAAGAAGATCCTAATCCCTTTCAAGAGAAGATATTATTAAATCAATTGGCGATCCGTTCCCTTTTGGATTTGGTATTGGTAACAACCCCGGGACAACAACAGCAGCAGCAATTCAATTTTCTGCTACCAACTAACTTGATCCATGACGTCTTGATGATGTGTGATTCTGTTCTTAATCTATTACTCGAGAGTCAAAATAACGGGGGTGGCATGGTTCATGAAATTACACGATTTCCTACTATTTTCCCATCACTTCATAGCATCCTGTGTGCGAGCATTGCGTCAGTTTATCTTATGGGGGGAGTAGAAGAAGCAGCAGTAGTAACCAACAACGGCGAGGACAAGAACGACAATGACAACGAGGACAGTAGTAACGAGAGTGATGTATCTTTATTACAATCAGTACTACGTTTACGAACAAAAATCAGAAACTCAGCCGAACAATTGCTTCTTGTTTCTTTTTCTTTGTCGACATCATCGGACGATAACGATAGTAATGTATTCTTAATGATGCATCCAACAATACATTCCGCTCTTCGAGTGTTTATCGATTTAGTCGATAATAATAATAATACGCTATCATCATCTTCCCAACAACAGCAGCAGCACGAGCACAAGCAAAAGACCAAACATGATATAATCGAACTTTTGTTCCTTTTGAAACATCATACTACCGATGAATGCAAATGAAATAAAATGAAAAATATCTGAAACGAAAAGCAATACAATACTTCAAGTACAATAATAATGACTTTAAAATAAAAGCTACTTACAATGTATTGTTACACTATGTTAAAATATTATTGTAATTCTATGAAATGATATGTTATGGTTCAAAACTACTAGCTTACTTATTTTTACGCCATTATATACATGTATTATTGATATTATATTGGCAGTGATGGGGGAGAAGAGAAAGAGAAACTATTTAAGTTCTAGTAACGTCGTCGTCATCATCTTCTTCCTCACCAGATGATAATAATTTAGATTCTAATTTCATTGCCCGCACAGCTTCATATATACCTGACGCGTCATCTAAAAGTAATTCATTTCGACGTTTACCAGCAATAGATGTTATATCCTTTGATAACATATGTCTTTTGTTAACATAGTTATCATATTGGATTGGTACAATCATAATTTCTTCATACTCGTTCTCATCACTACCAATCTTGTTACTATTATCCCTATCAATTTCTTTCAAGATTCCTGTGATAACAGATATTGAGATTGTATTTGTATCTGTGGCATCATTCAACTTCTCATGATCATGATCATGATTCATGATCAAAGTAGCAGTAGTAGTACACGTAGTAGTAGTAGTAGTACGTTTAGTATCACGTCTTTGTCGTTTCTCTTTTATTTCAGGCAACGTACTATATAATCCTCGAAGAAATTTTATTGACTTTTCACTATCATTATAATTAGTATTGTCATTACCAATGTCAATGCTGTCGTTGCTCATCAGAGTCTTCGGGATCTCAAAATTGGGTGGTAACGATCTACTACTACTACTCTGTTGTATCATCTTCTTTTGATGAAAGATACTTTCAGGACGAGTATTAGTAGTAGTACTAGTACAATCCTTATTCTTTTCCAATGAATATTCTACATTATTATTATCATTATTATTGATATGGTTGTTTCGATGTTGATCATGACCATGATGATGCTGATGATCGTCTTGTTGCTTTGAAATTGTCATCGTCGTTCTGATCGTTTAGATTATCTTTCCTACTTATTATGTTGTGTGCTTTCTTCCACATTTTAGAAACAAAGCATTGTGATTTGTGATCAAACGCAAACTACAACGGTAACGAAACCATCGCTCATGTGTTTCGCGTATTTACGGTATTGAAGAGAGGAAAGAAATGTTCTTCGTAACTTCTGACGTTACGACTTAGTTCACGCAACGCTACTGTTCAGATTTGTTTAACACACTATGATAGATTATTATTAATTGGATTGATTCTTGGTAGTGCGAAATAATAATAATCTATAAATCTTAATTCCCAATTCGGTATTGAAGTTTTTCTAATAAAGAATGTTTTTATGATTGGAGAATCTTGTAATGCATAAATAAATTCTTGTTCGTTAATTAAAGCGTACAATTATTGATTGAAGTTTTCGTGGTAAGCAATTTTTTTACTTAAGCAGCCCTCAACAATATCAAATGATAGTAGTATTGAGTGTTACTCGATACAAATACGTTGGGTCTACGTACGTACCCTTGTACGACATATTTTCCAAATAAATGTGGATTAAATAGTTACAAGCTATTCCAAGCAGAAATGACCCAATCTACCTCTCTGTTGGGTCAGGCTACAGTATAGTATGTGCTGGATGAACAGTGAAATCCCAATCCCATTTACCGGTCTCTGTGATACGAGATCGCAATATACATACATACACACACACACACATATATATATATATATATAATATATATGATATGAGCATATTCTAAAAGAGGTAATCTACTCCTGTGAGATTTTTCTAAGAAGAAATTCACTGTGTGCTGTTGCTGATGATGTTGCAGCTAGCGGGAACACCTGTAATTTGATGTGAGTGGCTTTGAAAAGTAAGGTGAATGTCTAAATCCATATCTTTGTTATATATTAAAACCACAAACCATATAGTAGCAACTAACATGTAGAGATTCTTTTGATTAGTAGATTAGAAAGAATTTTCAATGCAGAAGTTGAGGATATTAGAGGCTAAAAACATCGTTATATGATGTTTTCGATGAATGATAGGAAGAATGGCACCAAAGTAAGTCTTTATGAGTGAGGGTACAAGTAAGTCTTTGTGAGTGAGGGTACCATTGTATATATAACTTATTATTTAAAAGCTGCCGCTTTGCTCCTCAATGCCTTAGAAAGACAGAGAGTCAGCAGTCGACCCGCCAATTATTCTATATTAACTATTTCCTATTCCGGTACATCTCCGAATCTGTCTGCTATGATCTGATCCTCCACTTCCTTTGCTGATTTATCTCTTCTATTCGGCCTATTTTTCCCCATTTTCAAGTACATCTGTGTTATTAGTGGTGTCTTTTTATATCTTGCTATTGTTGTGACTGTAGCTGAGGGTACCATTGTATATTATACTGGTATTATGAATCAGATAGAATAGAGTGTGTCAAAGAAGTATCTTATTTTCTTTTAATATATTTTAGAAGTACTTCAAGTAACGTTAGTTTAGTTGTTAGTTTAGTTTTTTAAATAAAAGTTAAATGTAGCCAAACAAAATAACTTGAGTCACACGTGACTCTTTCCCCCCGTAATGTTCTGCATGTACTGCATGTATATGTGTACAAAACACACAAAACAACAAATAACACATAACACAAAATTGACTATGAACATATTAGTAGAACAAGAACAAGGGTTCATCAACTCAGCAATACAACAATTATAACAATATTGACAATAGATACGATGAGCGGTCCCCTGATTATAGTCCTAGTCCATAAGGTAGTAGCGATGAATGGACAATCATATATAAATACCGTACATACTTATTCAAACTACATATTACTATAAATTGCCTTATTGATTAATACATATGAATAATAATAAAATTCCAAAACCTACATTATAGCCAGCTAGATTAAGTGATTTAGACAATATATTACAATTTTTTTGATTAAGCTGTTCCAATAAGTGAAGTTTACATTGCAGTCATCTTATTTCTATTGTCTATACGATCTTTAAGTTTGACTTGTCAATGGATTTGTACCGTATTAAAGGAACTTCATTATTGTCATCTCTTTGGATTAAACTTGTTGTTTCATTACCATTATCATCATCATCGTCGTCGTCGTCGTCATTACCTCTACCTTCTGCTACCATGGGGAGCGTCGTCGTTGCATGTGGATTATGCTGTATTACTTGTCCCTGCTTTTGATTAAAGATTTTCTCTATCAAATCGGGACGACGTTTTGCAATTTCTCTTAAGTGTGGTGGCATTCCGTCTAACATATTTTCCAGAGATTTAGGCGACGAACCACCACCTCCACCTGTTGATGAATCCGATCGAGGTTGATTCGTGTTGATGTAGTCATTACCATGAGCATCAGTATTAGTATTAGTCGTCATATTGGTAGCCAATGGATGGGACGACATCCGATTTGATTCCTTACCAGATAATAATTGAGTGGCTGCATAGAAATCATCAGCTTTTAACTTTGGTAATTCCAATCCGAATCGTTCTTTCATAACATCATTCAGCTGTTGATGTAATTCGTCTGTCATTCCTCCTTCCTCGGGCGTAATAGATTGATGATGTTGTGGATGCTGATCCTGATGATCTATATCCATCTCATGTGGCGATGATGACACGGGACGACGTTGATGTTGTTGTTGCATCTGGATTTCCTCATCGTGTGATATTCCTCCTCCTCCTCTCATCTTCTTCATTACCTGCTGTCGAGATCTACCAAGTGAATTGTACTCATCATCATGAAGGTCCAATGCATACGACGTGTTAGGGTTTTCATCATCGTATACAATTCCCGAATGATGATTTCTTCTTCCTATTTTTCGTTGTCGTCGTGTTTTGTTTACTGAGTGTAGTAGTGGCGTTGGATATTTCTCAATTAAATGCGCAATCGAATCCGAAAGATGGGCGGCCGTTCCGTATGGTAAACCCAAAGCAACCAGTTGCGAATCATCAAGCATATCTAAAACATTCCCTGTGATACGATGTGGAGTCAAAATTGTTATTATCATGTCTTGTTCTTCTTCTAATTCAGCAGGGTCACACACATTTGTTTTTACTAAACCATCGCGTTGTAAACCACCACCACCATATTTATTGTTATTGTTATTGTTACAGTTGACATCATCATCATTTGTCATCGATAATTGTTGAGTGAACCATTGTATCGTTTGTATTCTTGTCCATGTATACCACTGGCTCTCGTCCAACCCAAATGACGATGACGTAGTATAAGTACTATTATTATTATTAGTATTATTATTTGGATCTACAGTAGTATTTGCAAGAGAACCACACAATCGAGACATTATACCTCCATTATGGTCAATGGTATTAGCTGTAGTCGAATTGATTGTAAAAGATGATGAATCTTGAATGTTTCTTGAAGAAAAAATATTATTACGTCGATGATGATTCAAATAAAATCGAATCATCAAAAGAACGAAAAATATTCCCATGAATGTCCATATGGATAATCCAAAGAGCAATAAGATTGTAGAAGGTGTGCTTGTTGAAGTTGTATTTGTTTTTGACGACGACGACGACGACGACGATGATGATGATGATGATGATGACGACGATGACCAGAAAATCGAGAACCCCGTAACTATCATGGATCCCCAAGATGAGATAGGAAATATTTGTAATACGTCTAATACTCGTCGATTCGACCTTATTGCCAGAATTAAAAAACGATTCTGTAGTAAAGCTTCTGCAATAATTATTGATAATAAGTTCAAAAATATAGTCAAGTTTGCCCATACTAAAAAAACAATTTGTATATTGATAGTCATAAATTGATATTCAATATCATATTTTTGTTGTTGTGACGGTTGTTGTTGTTGTGTTTGTTCATCTGAATTATCATTGATGATGTTACCGTAGTCGTAGTCGTAGTCGTCGTTACTACTGTTGGTTTGTGTTTGTGATATTTGTAGTCGTGACATCAACAGCGCTAATACCAACCACATCCCTATTTGACATTGACATCGATTTAATATCTTTTCATAACGTAAGGAAACATCAAGTATAATTGATGATGTAACTATAAGAATAACAGGAAGTATCGAAGAAAGAAAGATGCTGAAGCTCGTTGTGGTCATGGCGGCCGTCGTAGTCATGATAAATGAAGCTATATAGTCGTAGCAACAACAAAACTAATGTAATAAAAGCCTTTGTCTATTCAATGCCCCCTTAAAAGTATTGTCCAGCTAGCTATAATAGAGGAGTTTCGATGTTGTCTTGTTTTTATTTTTTTCCGTGATTTGCTTTTTCGCTTTTTCATCACAAGTTTTGAAAGTTTCTTTATTTTTATTCGTGCTTCTATGATAGGAAAGGTATGTATCGTAACTCACGTGAGTACTAGTAGTATGTACGTACGGTATTCATTCGCGCCAAAAAATTGATTGATTTCAATCACAAAAATCAAAAGGCACATCAAAATCTTAATTTTGCCCCTTGATTCTTTCTTAAGAATTCTTTGATTGAATGCTTCATTCTTGCTTGCTTCATTTGATTGGATAGAGAGTTGTCACGAATAATGCACGACGTGATGTGTAAGTGTACTAGTAACCAATTTTCTCTCACCCTAGCTCGTTGCAAGTACCGACTTGTACCATCAATCGCTCTATTTAGTACAAGTAGTTAGCGAAGATCGTCCAAAAAGATCGTGCAACGTACTATTAGTAGCAGCACTCCAGAAGATTTTGCTGTTTTGTCACTCGTCATAGCCATCGTCATTGCAATAGCAATTGTTGGATTAAGCAAACCACCGAAAACAATTCGAATCGAATAATTCATCAAATAGTAGGGAAAAACAATAACAATTATAATAGTAATAATAATATGACTATCGACGCTAGAGTTATGAATTTCGCTCGAAAGGGTAGTGCGAGGAATGAAAACGATATTTTACGTAAGTTTTTTAAAAGGTTTCTAGGTGTGCTTTTAGCTTTTCAAACACCCTGTTTCTTGTTATTGATCCAGGTCAATGTTTAATGTAATGTATAAATAATATAAATATATGTTTCGGAAGTTCGTATTCGAGTGTAATTCATCCATCAATCTCTCACGAATATTTTACCATCTTTAACGATTCTGTTATGTTATGTTATGTTATATTGAATACTGTATATTCATTCGTGCCTGCATATTCAATTTCGTACCTGGACTATCATTATCATTATCATTATCACTGTCACTATCTATTCTATATTGTATACATAGAGGAGAAATATTTGGAAGAAGGTCAGTACAGTATGTAATGTGTTAATTATGATATAAACTCCCCAAAACTTGTATCATCATTTCTCATTTGCTATTGTTTTCTACTTCTTCTTCTAATACTGCTACTATCTAGAAAAATCGCCTGTAGTATCTAAACAATTTTGTTCATCTTTACTACTAAAGAAACATGTACCATCTGATTTTGAATTTCCTAACGAATGTTATAAGTTTGATGGATTTCGTTCGGGTATCATTCGTCGTGATAGTAAACAAAAGGAAGAAAATGTTGCATTTGCAGGAATGGATCCAGGGTCTGCCATTAAGGCACGATCTGCACGTGAACACGGCCATCCACATGAAGCACAAATCATCCGAAGATTATCCACAAGGCCAAGAAATCAATCGAAGGCGGATTCTTCCTGGTTCTAAAGAAGAAGAAGAAGAAAAATGGAAGGATAAGAAGACGACGTCAACACGCTATATCAGCAACGAGGAACGGTACCACATCTGACACTTCTTGTGCGTACGTACCTGCACTACCCACATGTATACGACGTCTATCACACTCGTCGATCAAATGAATGTATGTACGTGTTCTATTAAAAACCAGCAAAGGAGCGAATGAATGATTTTCATACGTAGGTTGTTTACTACTACTATTCAATATATATATTATGCATATACAGTTGAAATTTATTTCTACTGAACGAATCGATCGATACCGGTATTATTTGATTTTTTTATTATTATAATTCAAACTCGATACATATATTTTAAAAAAAAATCAATATTTAATATGTATTTCTATAATAATATTATGTTACGAATTACATCAAAACTTACTTGCCTCGTTCTATATAATATATTATTTGTTCTATATTGTTTTCGAGGAGGGACTTTTTTTTACAAAGGTTAAAATTCCCTCGCTTACAACAACGGATTTTCGATTATTATTATTATTTGTATTGGGTTTGTTGCTGTCTCGTAAAATTTCTATTCGAAGCGTAATAGAAAGTCGATCAAGTCGTGGTGGGTCCATAACATATGCACGTAATTCTAACCTTCTAGTAGACGCAGATGATTGATATGATGCTTGTATTTGTTCACATTCAACGTCAAAGTCGACGCCGACGTCATTGTTGTGATAGTTTATAGCATTATCACCAGAAGGATCATCAGTGGTGGTACTGCTACAGCTAGTAGTAGCAGTAGTGAACAGCTGTAAGATTTCGTTCCGTGCGACTACTTGTCCTAAACGTTCCATAAGAATTGCTTGGACACCTCCATGCAATCCACCAAGTCCATTCGTATGTTGTGATCCGAATCGAAATGATGCCGTCGTATCACTCGTTATACGAAAGGAATCCATAATCCCACTATAGTCGTTCCCATTATTATTATCGTCATTATTGTAGTCGTCATTATTATTTTGGGTTGGTGCAATAACGCTCCTCTTATGATGAATATTGTTATATCTTAGGTAAATATTATCAACAAACCATCTCCCAATTGGTGTTAGTATTATACTAAATAAGAATCCGGGGGGTAAATATTTAACATGGTCAAAAAAGCAAATAACTCCACCTGTCGATGGATCTCGTACTTCAGCACGAACAAATCCAAGATTTCGTCCCATTTTTGTAATGGTTGTAACGATATCGACTTCTTCTCCCAAAATCAGCGACGATGATTTATCGTTATCATTATTATCCGTTGTTGGTGTTACTACCGACAACGACGACGATGCCATCTTCTGTGGTCCCCATTGAGATTGCATTGTCACGCTAACACCAGGTCTTGGATATTGTGGAGTTGCTGAGATAAGACCAAAAGTTGTTACTTCATCCATAATACTCATATATGTCGAGAGGTTATGACGATGACGAACCTGTTGTTGATGTTGTTGCGACTTTATTCCAACCCGCCTTTGTTCATGTTCATAATGTGGATCCTCGAATAGATGTCGTAACCGATCATTCGATGGAAAACGATACCGAAAAACCAATGATGGTGGCTCTTTCTGGTGTTTATCAGTATTTGATTTTCCTAAGAAAGAAAATTGATTTTCTTGAACGAATGATGGATATTCATCGTCATCATCAAATTCGTCGTCGTTCTTTAACGGCGATGCCGATAAACCCAAAAAATGCGCATATGTTGGTTTGCCATTCTTTGCCTCCAATCGAGATTGCAAACGCAAAAAGTCCATCAAACTTTGGATAACATTTTCACTTTTCTTCGTAACATAAGAGGCTTTAGCAGCAGGCATGGAAGGCTTCATTACTCCTTCGTGTTCGCTGGTTTTGTTCCTCTTTCGAGAGTCAATCGAATAATAAGTGCTATTTTATTGATGATTGAATGTGATTGATGATGATTGATGATTGATATGATTCATCATCGATGAAAAGCGCGCAATTTACGCGTACATCACATAGTGACTTAATTCTGTTTCGGTCACGGTCTCATTGCAATAATCCATTGAAACTGTCAACGTTACATAAAAGAGAATACGGCATTCCTACCGCCGACAAGTTTAACAGAGAATAGAGGCAGAAATGCAAAATAGATCCTAGAATTAGCAATAGAAACAATACCAATATCACACTTAGATACCATGAAGGTAACGGTTCTCGAATATGAGGAGGATCCTTCATTTCCAAAGGGTAAAAACAGCACCGACGATTATGACGATTTGTCGCGAGAACAACCCGTATGTGAATATACTTTACAAGTAGAAGAATTAGTATCCAACAACAATAATAATGATAGCAAGAAAGGAATGGGTAGTAGACGATTGACGAAGATGACGAAGAAGAAGACGATGATTTCTACAGGTGATATTTTTCGTTCTCCCGTTAAAGTATTACGAAAATTATTTTTACCAATTGGATATCCAACTTCGGTTGGTTCGACGTATCTACCTTATCAAATGTATGATGGCTTACAGGGATTATGTTCATATTGGAGGGGCGTTGTGTCTGCGAAGGCGGTATTTGAAGCTGCTGGAGTTGGTAATGCTGAAGCTACAGCATTGTCAGCCGCTTTGAGTTGGGCATTAAGGGATGGAACAGGAATGATCGGGGGACTTGTTTATTCCTATTTCGCTGGATCGTACTTCGATTCGCATGCTAAAGAGTTTCGGCTGTTATTGGCAGACGTTATTAACGATGTAGCTTTGACACTAGACATGGTCGCTCCATATTTTGGTCAGGATTGGTCGATATGGATCTTAGGTTTAAGTACCATAGGGAAAACAATTTGTGGGATTACAGCAGGTGCTACCAAGGGACATATTACACAACATTTTGCAAAAGACGGTGGGAATGTTGCGGACTTGACTGCTAAGGAATCAACGCAAGAGACGTTGGTGAGTCTATTAGGAATGATTGGAGGTGTCTGGGTAGCGAAACTATTGGAACGATATGGTCAAAATAATCCTTTCTTTTGGACGTGGCTACTATTTGGAATCTTAACAGCAATCCATGTATTTGCCAATTACAAAGCCGTTTCATTGTTAAAACTAACGACTCTCAATCCAGAACGAACACGAGTACTATTTCGAGAATCGATCGTCGTTATGGCCAATCAAATACGACGACAGAAAAAGACGGCGATAACGACAACGATGACGTCGAAAGACCAGAACAGCAAAAATGACCGTGAAGACCATAACAAACATATGTCACCGGAATTGTTAGAATCTATTAATAACTTCGAATCCCCTGAATGTATTCAAGAGTCTTTACTTTCCTCCATCTGGTACCTTGTGTTTCCATCGATTCGTATATCGAGACCTCTTGATTGGAATCGTCTGCAAAACTGTACACTCTACCTGTCTGACTTTGAGGAACAAGACAGTATTCCATATGTTATTGGGTATGGTATTAACTCCGTCATATATGTTTGGTTGAAGGCAGGAGCAACCATGAGGGATGAATTACAGGCCTACGTACACGCATTATTGTTACAAAGGTTGTTATCGGGCGATACTCGCGGAGGATTCGAAAGTGAAAAAGAAGAGTTCAATGCCAGTCTCTTGCGAAGGTACGTCCGAGTATTATTTGCTGGATGGGCAGGAAGTATTATACATCCATTTTTACTTCATCCGTTTACTGCTGAACACAAAACTGACACATTCATACAATTTCGTTTTCTTTCCTTCTTTCACATAGAACATACATTGAAGTTAATAATTTATTTAGTAGTACCCCTATTGACAAGGAGACTACTAGTATTAGGAAGAGTAGTGATACTCCTTCTCAGACACTAACGATTCCCTTGATTGAGCGACTCGATATATTAGGATGGGATCTTCGAAGTAGACTTTATCTAGGTTTTTCCTCTCGACGACTGAAAACTTTCACCAAAGAGGATTAGATGCAAATATATTAATAGTTTTTCTAAAAGGAAGCTATTTGTAGTAACAAGTAATGGAACTGCTTAATTTCTATCCTTCAAACAGTTGTAAACTTTCTTACAGCATTTATAGACAGCCCCCGTACTTAATTAAATATGAGGAAAAGAATGAAAGAAACGGACAACAGTCAGAAACAAATTAAAAAAAAAACAATGCCCTCGCAGTAAATGGCACGACCTGTAGTACAGAACAAGAAACAAAAACAAACCAACGCACAATAGAACTTACAGCGGCCAATTCGCACTAACATCTCTAAGATCGCCGTAATTCTGTCCATTCGATTCGACGGGCCAAACAGCCCCAACCTCTTGGGTTGGCCCTAGGTTGCAGTACGACGGCTGACGATTTTTCCATAAACTACTCGGCACTTTCGTACCAGCTTTGAAATTTATCCAACCGCTTTTCTGAGATTCGCACGGTTCGATAGCTTCAGCGATTGTTGTATTGTCTGCGGAAATATTGTCATCCTGAAGCTTCCTTGATCTAGAATCAGTTTCATATTGATCATAATAGCCAAACCTGAGATCTTTCTTCCATTGTTCGACCCTGCAATTTTCGGCATCGATTCTATTTTTATAGCATTCTTCGGTTTCCATCTTGAGTACGAGTGGATCCTTGTAAACGGCAGTATACGCAGCCTTTTCCGGGGGTATTATAGACTGAACCCTGATTAGTTCATCGTGAGAAGTGATTGGGGTCAAGACACAACCCTGCAACTCGGGATATAAAGGCCTACGACATTTATTCGTATTTCTATCTTTTTTCTTATCATAACAGTGATGAGGGGCATATAATGCTTCCTGGAAGGTTGTTCCAGAACGGTCGAAGTCCTTGTAGATATACATTGAGCTTTCGTTCTCATCCAGACAACCGATACACTTCGATTTGACAATAGAAAAAGATAGAAGAAAAAATAAGGTTTTCAAAAGATAAGTTAGAACAAATAGAAACTACGAACATCTTGTGATTATTTACGGACACTCTACTGAGATATTCATGAGTATCGTAACGTAAATAATGGCACTCACTTGTTTGGGCGTGACAGTCACTGGTGTGGGTGGTTTGGACGTCTCAGTGACTTCTTCCTTATAAAACGTGGCTTCCTTGACACCGCATCCCCCACATATGATAGCAAGGGTCGATAATATTTCACATTCGTCTGTACTGACAGCACCACTAGTAGCTCCCATAAATAAACCACCACAAGTGATTTGTGTTTTGTCAGATCCTGGAATACGTAATGAATTGAAGGGTTCCTGAAAGACATGACTAGGATCGTCGCAGATGTTACAATTTACAGTACTAGTAGTTTCGATAATACTACCACTAGTAGTACTAGTAGTACTATCGCCCGCTACTACTGCGATATGTTCTCCATCGTTCGTAGTTTTTTGCACCTGGTCGTCTGTATCCACAAAGAATGGACTGAACGTGGTACATCCACATATTGCTCCGAAAAATGGAAGCAAGAAAAAACATGCCGATGCGTCGATGACAACATCCTGTCCTTGACGTGCACTCCACAAAAGATCTTCACATGTTTTTGTTACATTACCGACCAAAGTTATTGATTTGCGTGGATATGCCACTGTTCCATCGGATGCACAAAGATCGCAACTTGGTACTGTTTCTGCCATTGTTACAAATTGTTTCATGGTGGGTTGTTCAGTAGTAGTGGTGGTACGTGTGCTAGTAGTAGTTGGGGTTGAAGTTGAGACTGTAGATGATGGTTGGATCGTTGGCACAGAGGATGGTGCATTTGTTTCTGCAATAGATACAAGTTTTTCCAATTTTTCCATAGTACTGGATAGTGCGGGAATCGATGTAGGAACATTGGTGGGAGGACCAACAGTTTCTGGTGATATCTTAAACACGCATCCACCACAATAATCGATAATACCCGACAGGACTTTACAATCGCTAGGAGATACAGCTCCCATTTTTGCACCATCATAGACTCCACTACATGATAAAAGCTGAGTAGAATTTGAATTTGGGATTGGCAATCCTATTGATGGGTTATCAATCACCATTCCGGATGATGATCCACATAGGTCACACTCGTCCTCGTCATAGATTGGTGATGATTGGTGAATAGAATTAGAACAACCACAAATTGCTTCATAAAATAGACCAACAAATGAACATGCCACGTCGTCGAGATTTTCCGTTAGACTAAATGTTTCCTGCCATTCACTACAGGAATGAGCTTGACCGGGAGTCAACAGAGCTACTAATTTATTCGGATGGTCTAAGATTCCACCTTCACAAAGTTGGCAACCATTAAAATCTATTCCATAAGCGAATTGTACTGTTTCGAACCCCTCGGTTAGCAAGAGAAGGAAGCCAAAAATTAAACGAGACATCATCATGTTATTATTATTATTATTATTATTATTGTCATTCATCGTCATCGTCATTTGTGGTATGCAAACATCCAATACTTGTACATTGTTGTACGAGTAGACGAGTTGTTATTCTGTCAATTTCTTGATATAAATTTAAAGATGTGATTTGAATTCGAAGACGGGCACACGGGCACGCTCCTTTCTCAGTCGTGCATCCGATTTTCAGTGACATACTTTGTTAGTTTTTTTTTGACTCGAAAGTGCTTGTTTATTGACGATGATGGTGAATGGTGAAATCAACATCCTCGCAAATAACATCAAAGCATCAAAGGCATGCCGCAAATAATAATATTTGATGCCGTAGCCACCGTCGCATCCCCCGCGAATACAATAACGGAGACAAAATAAAAGTGACGCAGTAATTATGGCGACGGCCTCCCTCCTTCGTGCCAACATTGGTGTATTGAGACAAAAATTAGATCTTATAACTGCATTGCAGCAGAAATTTGGACCGAAACAAGCTAGTATTCGTTTCGCGGAGGTTTGTCCTGTCGTTGGAGCGAGTGTTGGGCAACATTTTCGTCATAGTATTGATCACATGGAACTCGTTGTCAACAACATCGCGGAATATAAAGAGAAGAAGAAGAACAATGACAATAAAATCGAAGAGATTCATTACGACATCCGTGTACGAGGTCGAGACGACGAATCAAATATGGATGCTGCAGAAGAACGAATTCTAAGAGTGAAACGATTGCTTGAAGAAGGTATCGATGCGTTGGAATCATCATCATCCTCCTCCTCCTCCTCACAGGAAATTATACAGGTCAACAACAATTATAATAATAAAGAAGAAGAAGGCAACAATAACAAAATTGTTTTAGCTTGTTTTATGTTATCGGGAGATCCTGCGGAAGGCGAATATATGTTATCAAGTACAATTGAACGGGAACTTGGATTCGCGGCTCATCATACTATCCATCATTTAGCAATGGTAAAAATCATTACAACGCATACTTTAAAATTACTTCCATCTGATGCACTGCCGGAAGATTTTGGTAGAGCCCCAAGTACTGTCGTACACGATAAAAGCGCAAAACATGGTGTTAACTAAATAAATACTAAATGACCTACTAAGAAAAAAAAGAGACAATTCCAACACTGGATACATCATCTTTACATTATTTTGGAGCTGCCTGATGATATTATTTGGGGGGAAATCGAATACATGACAATACTAAAGGTATATGTATGAATACGACCAGTGGTCTGCTATCAAGATCGTCAACGGATATATGATACTCTGTGCCATTCAGGTCTGGGAGCAATGAATGATACAATTTCGGAACATATCACTACTTTGATGCTTGTATTGAATACATTCTATGAATTTTAACAAATCAATCTAGCTAGCTAGTAGGATGGGTTGATTGATTGGTAGAGGGACGATTTTACATGATGTGATATGCTTTTCTTCAAAAGATATATAATAAAGAAGTTTTTTTGCGGCAAAAGAAGGGAAAAAAGCAAACAAAATGCAAGATAAAATTTGAAGAAATATAATAAATTAATAAACCCACTATGTTGTAGGACTATCTTAGCTATGCCATCGAGTGAGCCGATATTTTAAAATCTTATACTAATAATATGACTATTACTATTTAGTACTTGCTCTTACTCATTTTTAAGCAACTTATATAATTAATTAATTTTGTTTTAGCGCTACATACCGGTACTTCTGCTGTATGTCTTAGAGTAGTAGCAGCAGCAATAGAGATACACTTGATAGCATTGTTTCAAGTCATAATAATGGCGGCGTAGAACTAATACTATAGTTATGAATAATATGTTAAACTAAACTATAAATAGAGACCTAAAATATCAGCAACAACATATTGAGGGGGTTGCACAAAGACCAATTCAAACAATACAAACAGTTCAGAATGGCAAATTAAAGCACTCCATCGGCTATGAGGGGGTTCAATAGCATGACTAGCTACTCTACTATAGTGATAGATAGTAGTTATGATTTAATAAGATAATATTGCTTATTTGTAGTCTTTATAAATATTTGGTAAGTCACCCGAATGTAGCACTAAACCGCGACTTCGTCAGTCGTGTTTAAATGTTCGATTAAATAAAAATCAGCAGGCAAATCGCTGTTCTGACATATTTCTGTCACAGTTTCCGTGATGTTTTTCTTCTTTTAAAAAAGATTTCGGCTTCTGATATTCGAATATTGCGACAACTGATTGGACCGATGACTCTTCTCGTTATGCATTCTCGCAAGATGCTGGCTGGAAAAGAATGAAGAAGATCATTGTTCGTATGCAATCAAACCAACCAAAACAACATGGTCCGTACCGTATGTCTACAAAACGGATATCGGCATACCATTTTCATAATCTTGCTACAATACCAGGTTTGTTACAATTTTTAAATACTGCTCTGCCATCAATCGACGCCGAAAAAACGATACGAAACAAAAACAAAAACAATCATGTTTACGAGAACCATTCTGACTCTATCTTTCCTTATTTTAGGTTCTGTTAGATCTTTTGTTCCTGTGACTACTAGGAAACATAATCGGATCTTATGCTTAGATTCTAAGAAAAATTCCGATGAAGGGTCGACATCGGACACAAAACAAAACCATCAACCTGCTTTTGCAGTTGGTACATTTGTTGAATTTGAAGAAAAGAAACATCGTACACATATTGGAACGATTACAAACATTGAACACAAATCAAACGGTGGTACTCGTTATGATGTTACAGACAGTGATGGAAAACATTTTCAAATTGCCGATAAGGCTGTCCATTTTACAATGGTTCCACCTAATTCACCCGGACCTGCTAATAAGTTATATCAAGAATTTTGTGATGCACAAAAGGCATCCGATGATGAATTACAAACACAATTGGATATCTCACCAGAAATTTTAGAACTTGCATGGGAAGACGCATTAGAAACTGCTGAGGATCATGACGTTACACCTAACGACCTGATCGAACTCGTTCATTCACATTCTGCATCAGCTATCGAGAAGTACAAGGCATGGCGTTTATTACAGAGTGATGTTTCGCATATATTCTTCAAGGATATGAAAGATCATGGACGTATCTCATCGTTCAAAGTTAAGGCAAGAAAGACAGTCGAAACTGCTAAGAGAGCATTTTGTATGGATGCAGACCATGCACAAAACGACCTTTGCTTGATTTAACTTTTCGATCGATCTATAATAGATAGATCCTAACTCAATGATACTAAGTTACATGCGAAATTTAAATAGCGCGAAGGATTGATAAGAAAAGAACTGTCAAGCATACATATTGCGCGAAGTACATTATAAAAATAAATAAAGATCGGTATTATTATTATCATTATTATTATTATCACTACGAGATAGTAACGTTAGGAACTCTTATGCTAACAGCTTTATCATTGTACTACCAATGTAAATAGGTTAGGATTTTCATCGTTCCTCGGAAGAAGAAGATCATCGAAACTACTGTACTACTACGACAACGACAAGATCGTCTTGATGATTCGATTCGAAACATTTCGATAGAAATGATTCAATGTAGGATATACCCATATGTCTCTTCGGTAGTAGACTTTATGTGTCCAGGATGCAACAATTTCTTTTGAAGTTTTTCTTCTTCGTCCTGATTGGAACGTAAGTTTTTTTTGTTTTGTATTCTCCGAGAGCGTCATCGTCGCACATATATTGGATTTGTTTGTACTGTTTGACTGGTTTATATCTAAATTTCACAGCATGGTCACTTCATTTATCCTTCATGGCGACGAGGATGACGACAACAACTCTTGTAATGACACGAGGCACAATATTCCTAGTAGACTGGCACTCGCCAATGACGGATCAAGCAGAATACTTCGAGAAGCAACGGACGTTTTACTATTTTTATTTTTACTATTCGATAACCTTGCGAAATACAGTCCAATTGAATGACCAAGTGCCATTGTCAAGAATGATGCTAGTAATCCAAAAATGCCCGCATGTAAAGGAGAAACACCGATCGCACCACCTACAATCAAAATTGATAGAATGTAAATCGAAGATGGCAACGTTACGACGAGAAAACAATATTGAGCAAAATAGATGAAAAATATGCAGAAGGGCAAGCCAATCACAAACGAAATGAAAGTTTGTATACATATACTCCAGAGTACAGAAAATTACCTTCAAAATTGTGAATTTACATCTGCATCAGCATTCGCAACTGCATGTCATATATGATATGATAATACCACGTACCTGCCACACCACCAGCTAAGTTGTTTAGTGTCATAGGGAAGGCCAATTGCAACGCACGGGAAATATCCAAGTTTGTGCCATTACTATTACAGCTGCTACTGTTGGAAATGTCACCGTTCTCGTCGTTTCCTCGTTGTTTTTTCTTTCTTTGTACTGTTTGTAGAAATTCTAAAAATTCGTGTAGTGCTAATCCACCGAATGTTATAGCCGATAATAGGGGTGATACAAATGATGGAAGATTTTGACCTAGCGTATTCCCACCGATACTTGCCAACCAAGCACCGGTTGCATTACATATCGAGATCAATCCGTTCACATTCAAAGAAAGATGACGATTAGTAATACCAACAGATAAACCAACCATGAAATTATCAGTTGATGAGGCCAATGCTAATATGAATGCCTCTAAGAAAAGAACCATGATCGAATAAAATCAGATGAATTCAATCAATCGCCGCTTTCATTGCTTTCTCAGCAGCATTACACACGTACTGGTACGACAAAAATTTAATGATTAGCAATCATTAGCCATACAGTAAAGGTAGGGTAAGGCGAAGACAACAAATAATAAATAATTTTATGTAGAGATAATAAACATAATTTGTATAATGATGGATTTTCTGATGGGTGACTCGATTACCCATTCACGGAAGAAAATGTCGCGCAGCGCTCTCTTCCGGCACTCTAGTTAAGAGTTTGTTCTGTTATGACGTCACAGAGCTTATGTACGGGAAGCTAATATGAAGCTCATTTTCTACCACACGATATCTTTTGATGCTCTTTGCTTTTTGTTTTTTCCATCGGAGAAGTGCACAGCCATCATGTCGTAATTCTGCCAATGAAGACACCAGAAGCATCGTTTGATTGTTCTACCGTTGCACCCAACAAAATTTAAGAAAAAAATAGATTGATTGTCGTCTAGCTAGTAGCTGCCGGTAGTCTGCCTTGATTGAAATTTCGATTATTTTTTGCAGTACGATAGTGATCATTAAATAAAAATAGAAAACATATCGGTAACCTTTACCTAATTCTCGAGTGCATTCGACGACATAGCATTTACATTTGTCGACTTTCTTTCATTTGTGTAGTTACCGCCACCCCCACTGTACTTGTACCATGATGTGGAAATTATCTGCGGCGTTCCTTGCCACTTTGGCTCTATGCGATAACAACAGCAACAACAACGCAGTGGATGCCTTCACGGCTCCATTTTCTTCGGTTGGTTCGAAGGTATCGTCGTCAACGTTGCTTCGTGAAACAGTAGAGAAGGAAGCAACATCAACCTCGGCATCTTCTTCTTCTTCGTCAGAAAAATTCTTCTTTAAGAACATTATGGCAGCCAATCGTGCCGAAATTGCTGTCCGTATCATGCGAGCCGCTACAGAAATGAATGCTGGAACGGTCGGAATTTATGTTAATGAAGATCGATATTCTCAACACAGATGGGGTGCCGATCGATCTTTCATGTTGGAAAAGGAAGATGACGCAACACCTATATCTGCCTATCTTGATATTGCTCAGATTATTTCCATTGCGAAGGATGCGGATGTTGATGCGATCCATCCTGGATACGGATTCCTTTCTGAATCACCCGAATTTGCACAAGCTTGTGAAGATGCCGATATTGCGTTTGTTGGACCGACCGTTGAAAATTTAAATCGATTTGCTGATAAAACATCGGCACGAGTAGCTGCCATCAACGCTGGAGTGCCAGTCGTTCCAGGAAGTGACGGTGCATTGAGAACTTCAGAGGAAGTCGTAGAATTCGTTGAGGGTATTGGCTTACCTGTCATTATTAAGGCCTCCATGGGAGGTGGTGGTAAAGGTATGCGAGTTGTTAAAAGAATGGAAGATTTGGTTTCCTTTTTCGAATCCGCTAGTTCGGAAGCCCTTGCGAGTTTTGGTGACGGATCTGTTTTTATCGAACGATTCGTTGACCGACCCCGTCATATTGAGGTACAAATCATCGGTGACGGAACTGGTAACGTCGTTCATTTGTGGGAACGTGATTGCTCCATTCAACGTCGTCATCAAAAGGTCATTGAAATGGCACCAGCCTTTACATTGCCAATGGAGTTACGGGTACAACTTCAAGACTACGCTGTCAAATTGACGTCGGAGGCTAAGTACAAGAACGCTGGAACGGTCGAATTTTTGGTCGATTCGGAACTCCGTCCATACTTCATCGAGGTCAATCCACGAATCCAAGTCGAACATACTGTCACAGAAGAGGTTACCGGTATTGATTTGGTTCAAGCTCAAATGAAAATTGCCGCTGGTGCAACGTTGGAGGAAGCTGGTCTTATCCAAGAAAATATCTCGGCAAGGTACGTAAATATTAGCTCACGTTTTGCTATCGTAACGTTGTTATTTTACTACCTACCATAATTATACGGATACGATGATGATGATGATGTGTGTGTGTGTGTGTGCTTGTACGCATTTCTCGCTTTTGTTGGTAATGGTGCTATTGTTCGAATAATTTGATATCAGATTAACTACTTCTTTACAACGAAGCGGTTTTATTTGAGCATATTGTATTCTTTGAGACTTCGATGATTCCCAATACTCAACCCCCTTAACTTTCTTTTTTGTTGCAGAGGCGTGGCTATTCAATGTCGAATTACCACGGAAAACCCCGAACGTGATTTCGCTCCAGATACTGGTACAATTTCCCTCTACCGTCATGCGGCTGGTTGTGGTGTTCGAATGGACGGTGTTGGATATTCGGGCCTTAAAATTACTCCCTTCTTCGATTCCATGATCGTCAAGTACACGGTCAGAGGATCGAACTTTGAGGAAGCAACGGCTCGTATGAGTCGTGTGTTGCAGGAATGTCGTATCCGCGGTGTCAAGACCAACATCCCGTTCTTATTGAATTGCCTCCAACATCCTGATTTCACAAACGGAGAACTTACCACCGCATTTATTGACGAACACCCAGAACTGAAACAAACATCCACATCAATGTGGCAATTCGCCAACGAATTCCAAGCTGATCCTAAAAAGCTAGGTTCTTCCGAACGCCGTCTCCGCTACTTGGCTAATCTAGCCGTTAATGGGCATCCACCTGAACTAGGCGTCGATGTCAACAGACTCGCATCTGGAGTCACAACGAATATCCCTTCTCCTGTGGTTCCTAAATCTACTGGTACTAAAAAGGAAAGAAGTTTACGTAGTATTCTGCTGAATGAAGGTCCTGAAGGTATGGCGAAGGCCGTTCGGGACAACAAGGGACTTTTGATCATGGATACGACCTGGCGTGACGCTCATCAATCGTTACTTGCCACTCGTATGCGAACACAAGAATTCGAACGATGCGCAGAAGCTACCAACGAGGCCATGGCGAATGCTTTTTCTCTTGAAATGTGGGGTGGTAAGTGTGAAAATTTCTTTAGGTAATATCCCTCCTTCATTGTCATTCTGGTTCTGATCTTTCTAACATTGCAACAATATTGCTATTCAATCATTGTTATTATTTAGGTGCGACATTTGACGTGGCCATGCGTTTCTTACATGAATGCCCATGGAAGCGGTTGGAATCACTCAGAGAGAAGGTCCCCGATATTCCCTTTCAAATGTTGTTGCGTGGTGCTAACGCTGTTGGCTACACTAACTATGCTGATAATGTCAATTATAAGTTTTGTCAGCAGGCAAAAGAATCCGGAATCGACGTTTTCCGTGTCTTTGACTCCTTGAATTACCTTGATAACTTGAAATTAGGTGTCGACGCCGCAGGTAAGGCTGGTGGATTTGTTGAGGGTACCATGAGTTATACCGGTGACGTTGCCGATCCGTCTAAGGGCAAATACAATTTAGAATATTACATGAAACTTGGACGGGAGCTGGTCGATATGGGTTCTCATTCTTTGGCTATCAAGGTACGTGCAAAAAATCGAATTGACTATGTAATAATTCACTGAGAGAGAGAGAGAGAACGGTTTTCACTCTTCAAAGGACTGAATTGCACCGATACTAACAACATATGTTTGCCTTTGTTTTGTTAGGATATGGCTGGGCTTCTCACGCCAAGAGCGGCTTCTCTTTTGGTTTCCGCATTGCGAGCAGAATTCCCAGACATTCCGATCCATGTTCACACACACGACACAGCTGGTAGTGGTGTCGCTTCCATGTTGGCTGCTGCCGAGGCCGGTGCCGATGTTGTTGATGGAGCTATTGATGCTATGTCAGGCATGACCTCTCAGCCATCCATTGGTGCAATTGCTGCTAATCTACGAGGTACCGATCTTGATACCGGACTAGAGATGGCACAACTGGCACCACTTAACACATATTGGGAGAACGTTCGTTCTCTGTACGCTCCATTCGAATCAGGTCAGTTAAGTGGAAGTTCGGACGTTTACCAGCATGAAATTCCCGGTGGACAATACACCAATCTACTCTTCCAATCGAAACAACTTGGATTGACTGAACGATGGCCTGAAATCAAGCGTAAATATGCCGAGGCGAACATGGTATTGGGTGATATCCCCAAGGTCACCCCTTCTTCAAAGGTTGTCGGTGACTTGGCACAGTTCATGGTCCAACAGAACCTCGAGGGTAAGGACGTTTTGGATCAAGCAGAAACTTTGGCGTTTCCCGATTCGGTTGTGAACTTCTTGCGAGGAGATATTGGTATTCCACCCGGCGGTTTCCCAGAGCCGCTCCGATCGAAGGTCTTGAAAGCACGTGGATTGGAACCCGTGGAAGGTCGACCCGGAAGTTTCCTCAAGGATTACGATTTTGAACAAGAACGGGAAGCTTTGTACAAGGCATATGGCAAACAAAATATTGATGAAAAGGATCTGCTTTCGTACGCTCTCTATCCTGGGGTGTTCAAAGATTGGAAGGA
>Ga0115007_10000538_pt1 | contig 25084 bp, 22 predicted proteins | sample ArcOceMetagenome_2_FD_87166 | JGI IMG/M metagenome (GOLD analysis project Ga0115007, IMG submission 87166) | Marine eukaryotic phytoplankton communities from Arctic Ocean - Arctic Ocean ARC135M Metagenome | ecosystem: Environmental > Aquatic > Marine > Oceanic | place: Arctic Ocean | collected...
ATCTTTACCCGAGTCAGCGGAGGCAACGCAGGTGCTCGGAGTCTCGCAGCTGTCACCTTCGTATCCAGCGTTACATGAAGTACACGTGCAATATCCAGCTCCAGCGGTGCCACTGACGGTGCCGCCGTTGATGCAGAAGAACGTCCCGTCGCTCCCGTCCTTGCTCGAGGTTGAGGACGCGGTGCAGGCGTTTGGCGAGCACACCGCGGTGTCCGTCGTCGTACCCAAGGCGCATTGCCTTTGGCCAGAGAGGGTAAATGCAACGTAGCACGTGGGAGCGCACGTCAAGCCACTCGCAAGTCCGCTCGTATAGTCGCCGTTTTCGCCGTTTGCGACTGAACCTGACGCGTCGCAGGAATTCCCCGCGCACGTCGCGGCGGTGAAGGTGTCGGAATCGCACGACGAAGCTCCCGATGGCGCGTACCCAGACACGCACGTCGGTTGACACGACGACCCGTGCGCGAGCGATGCCGGGCAGTCGCCGCTTGCGCCGTGTACAGGTGCCGTCTGTGCGTCACAGGCGCAATGCGTATCCGACCCCCTGGGGTCGTCCCCTTCGGAGTTTGTGCCTCCCGCGTGGCATGCCACGCACGCGTTGCTCTGCACGCGATAGTTTTCTTTGCACACGCACACGCCCGAGGACCCGATTGTTACGCAAAGTCTGTCCGTGAAACACCGCCGGTTGTCGTACTGCGTGGGCATCGTGCTGCAGTCCCTTTGAGAGTACGATTGAGGCGCCTGCGGCAACGTCGCCCCGTTGTTGCAGTTCCGGCTGCACCCCGAGCCGCACGACGATTCGCAAACCGTAGATTCGCAACTCGCCAGGGCGTGTTGACTCGCCGTCGTGGACGTGCAACCGGTGAGGCCATCCGCGGACCACCCGCTGTGGCAGGTCACCGGGCAGCAACCGCAACTGGGACACGTGACGTGGTCGTATTCCACGCAAACCCCAGCCACGACGGAAAACATCCACGCAGACAGAGGGAGCGAGACGAACGCGAACGGAAACTCGCGACGCCGAAACCAGCCGCGCGAGTTTCCGGGGGTCCGCATCGGGACCGCGGGAGTGTTTTGACCGGTAACGCGACGACCGCGGCGACCGCACAAACCAACCCACACGCCGCGAGCGACGCCGCCGCCCATTAGGCGGTGGTGTCGCCCGCGCGGACAGGACACGCGCGCGGTATCCGACGACATGTGAAGAGTAACAACGCAAAAAAAATATAGGAAGAGAATCAGCAAAATCTGAGCGGATTCTCAAAATCTTCCGGTACAAATCTAAATACAGTGCGCGTCGCCCTCCTCCTCCGGCTTCTTTTTCAGCGCCACGGACAATGCGTGGTACTCTCCCGTCAGCATTTGCTGGTACGGCACCAAGTCCCCCGGGGTTCTGTCCATGATCTGCGAATCCGTGAAGTACGAATCGGGTCCTTTTTCCTCGGTTTCCTCCTTTTCGCCGCCGGCCACGGAGGAAAGTTTTCTCGAGTTTTTCAAAAGCGCCAGGCGGATTTTCGCCTGCGCCGCGTTGACGTGCGCGATGGCGCGACTCGTCTTGGCGTGTTCCAGCGCCTCACCCGCGTCCACCAACGCCTCCCCCGCGTTCTCCGCGTCCGCTTGGAACTTGTTCTTCAACACACGGAAAACACTTTTCGCGAGGTTGGCTTGTAACCGCCCGCTGCGCTCCGTGTTTCGCTCGCGCGTGGTCGCGTCGAGCAGGGTGCTTTTTTCGGTAAGCCTCGTGTTCATCTCCGCCGTGGACGTCTCAAGCGCGCGTGTCCTTTCCTGTGACGTGTCCAGGAGGGACTTGGTTTTCACCAGCTCCGCGGCGGTTGTGACGAGCTCCACGGCGGTTTTGGTGAAGTCTTGTTTCGTGATGTCGAGCTCCTCCTCCGCCGCGACGAGTTGCGCTTCCGTTTCGTTCAGGCGCTTGATCGTGGTCACAAGCATCGCGACCGCGCCGTTCGCCTTGTCCATCGCGACGCGCGACACCGCGCTAACCTCCCCGGTCCACTTTTGCAACGCCAGCTCGGTGGTGGTTAACGTGGCAACCTTGGTTTCCGTGAAGGTTGCGATTTCGTTTTCGAGTTCCGAAAATTTAGCGTCGAACGTACTCAGCGCGCCGTCCACGCTACTCGCGAGCGTTTCGAGCAACGCAAACGGACGCTCCGACTTCGTATCAAGCGTCGCAATCGTCGCGACCGTCATTTCGCGCAGCGACTTGGTCTTCGCAAGCGACACTGCCTTCGCCTCGGTTTCCGCGGCAAGCGCGCCACCGAGCCGCGTCACCTCCGCCTCCGCCGCAGCGATGAGCGCGCCGAGCTCGCCGACCCGGGCCTCCAGCGTCGCAACGGTTTCTCGCGAATGCGCCAGATCGTTCGCGAGAACCACCTTTTCGTCCGCTAACACGAGTACCTTTTTAGTGTAAGAAAGTGTCAGTCGTGTATGGGCAAACAGTCGGCGGGATTTGGGAAATGCAATTACGTACCTTCTTCTCAAGCTCCAGCGCGAAAGTCTCGGCTTTCTTCGCAACTCGCAACGCGGACCGCCGCTCCTTGTCCGCCCGCTCCATGTCTGTCACCAGTTGTTTACACCTATCAACAGCCTTGGTTCGCGTCTGCTTCGCCTCCCCGAGCTCGCGCTCCGCGAGTTCCGCGCGGCCCTTGGCCAGCTTGAGCTGCACCCGGACGTCCTCGCCTTCCAGCAAGTTAACCTTTTGCTTGAGTTGGTGTAGTTCGGTTTTGGCGAGGGTTAACTCTTTTTCTAAACCGGAAACGTTTTCGCGCAAACCGGACGCGTTGTTCTCCGCGACCGCGCATTTCTCGACCGCGACGGACGCCTCGTGCTTCGCCGTCTTCGCCACCCTCACGGAGACGTCCTGCCGGTCCTCCGCTTCACGCGCGCGTAACAGCGCGACGTGTAGCTCGTCGTGCGCGCCGCTTCGCTTTTCCCGCAAAAAAGCGACGTCCGCTTTCAAAACGGACGTGACCTTCTTCGCGTCTCGCTCGCCCGCCAACGCGGCGTCGCGCTGCAGTACGGTATCCGCAAGCGCCTTGTGAGGCGCGATCAAATCAAACGCGTTTTTTTCAAGCGTCGCTGCTAATTCCGCCTTCGCGGCTTTCGCGGCGTCCAGGGCGTCCGCCGAGAGTCGTTTCTCTGATTCACACGAAGCCACTTTCGCCGCGTCCAGCTCACCCAACACCCGTTGTAACGTCACGGAAGTCGTCGCGAGCTCGAGTTGGAACGCGTCGCCTCGCGCGGACGCCGCTAGCAACAACCTCTCCGCGTTCTCCGCTCGCGCGCGCTGTGTTTCCGCCTCGCGAACGCTCGGCCGAAGCGCGTCCGCCTCCACCTGCGCTTCAAGCGCTTCCTCCTCCAACGATAAAAGCGCCTGTTTCGTGGTTTCCAGGTCACTGGTTAACACCTCCACCGCGTTTCGCGCGTCGCGAAGCGCGGGCGCAAGCGCCTTTGCTTGGACGACTCGCGACGGGAAACTCTCACCGCACGCGCCTTCCCACGCGGACGCGTAGAGGTGCCACAGGTGCCCGAGAAGCTCGCCCCGCGCGTTTGCGTTGTCGCCGCCGTGCCCCATCTCCTGAAGCGCGTCGCGGGCTTCGCCGAGTGACGCGACGGAAACCCGGGCGTATTTATACACCGCTTTGTACAGACGCACCGCGTCGTTCGGGGCCACGCCCATCCCTTCCAAACGCAGCGGGTCCAAAGAGGCTAAACTCTCCGCCACCACGGAAGCGGCGCAAACGCCCTCCACCACGCCTTTGAGTTGCGCGTGCGCCATCACCGCGGTGGTCCGGCGGTCGACGTTCGTTTCCGTCGCCGCGGCGACGCGCGAGCGCGGTAACGTCGTCAGGAACGGCTTCCCGGTGGCTCCCTGCTCGTCCTTGAAACTCACGTTCAAACTACCCGCCAAATCCGGGTTGTCGTAGTAAAACTTGCGCAGGGACGAGCCAGCCTACGTGAATGAAGAATGAAAAAGAACGGGGGAGGCGAGACGGTGAGTTGCGAACACGGGTGTTGGGACGTCCGGACGGGGCGGGACGCGGTGATACGCGGCCGCCGTACGGTACACGAACACCGCGGAAGGGTTCCCGTAGGACGTTCAACCTGTGTTGCGAGGGTTGCCTTCGCCACGTCGGGGGTACGAGATTATCCCTCGATTCTCGCGGGATCCAACCCCCAAACCAAAAAACGTGACTCCGTCACCGTGGTGACGCGTCCGTACCTCAGACAACCGAGACGCGCGTTCGTCTTCCGTCATTTTGCACGAGTCATCCGTCACGCTGACGCTCCGACCGACGCGCGGGCCCGTCGTCATCGTGACGGGCGAACGCGAGTGAACTCGGGCGAGGCCGCGGCGGCTAAATTGGGATTCTCGTTGCCGGCAGAGATTTTTATCAACACGAATCGTGGCGGGATTTGCTTGTGACGACCGAGAAATTTCCAGGTTCAGTTGAAAAGTAAACCGCACCGCGGTTTCAGTTGGAACTGGAGTTTGATCGGGCAGGTCCGCACGACAAATCGACTGCGACGGACACGACTACAGGGCGATATCGTTCATCATCACGACTCCTCGTGCTGACCAGCACCGCAGCACGCGTGCACGTCGACGAACCAAAAAGCAAAGTGAGAAAAATCGCCGAGAAAGTCCGGTTCAATCATCGACATTCTAATTTTGCTAATTTCGACGCCCGCGCGTCCGCGCGCCCGCGCTACAGCCCCGCTTTGACGAGCCCGTTCAGGGTGACGATCCCTAACAGTTTTTTACCCACCGCGTCACTAACCACAGGCAGAAACGAAACCGACTTCCCACCAGCCGGGGTCATCGCGCGCAACGAATCCGCCGCTTTCGCGTCGACGCACGTGATTCTCGGATTTGTCGTCATCACTTCACGCATGGTTCGTCGCAAACACCCCCCTCCCTCGTCCCCCAACCGCCGACGCAGATCCCCGTCCGTAAACGTCCCCAAAAGCGTGCCGTTGCCGCTGTCGACCACCAATACGCACCCGAACCCGCCCCTTGACAACGAAACCAACGCGTCGACTAACTTTTCGTGTGGGCCGCAGGTCGGGACGGTTCGTTTCGTGTTTTTGCGACCGTCCGCGTTGACTCCTTCTCCAGTTCTAACTCCCCCTTCCGTGTGCCTCGCGCCTCCTCCATCGCCATCACCAGCGTGATGCCCTATCATCACATCTCGCACGCCAAGCAACAGCCGTTTCCCCTCGCGTCCCGCGGGGTGGTTCACGCTGAACTGCGCTCGGGTTAAATTTCTAGCCCGCATCACGGCCACGGCGCACGTATCGCCGAAAATCATCTGAATCGCGGTTGAGGTGACCGGCGCGAGGTCGAACGGACACAGCTCGCGTTCCAGGGGGAGCAGCACGTGCGTGTCCGCGACTTTCGCCAGCGCGCCTTGTTTGTTGGACGACACCCCCATGATTCGCGCGCCTTTCGCCCGCGCGTACGGCACTAACCGCAAAAGTTCCTCGGACGAACCCGATTTCGAAAACAGCACGAGGAGGTCGTCGGCGTGTACCACGCCGATGTCGCCTCGCAGCGCGTCGCTGGGGTCCAGCCACGCGGACTTCACCCCACCGCTGACCAACGTGGCGCTGACTTTCTGCGCGATGAACCCGCTCTTGCCAACGCCGCTGAAGTAAACCGTGCCGTCGCAATCCGCAACCTCTTGGCAAAAGTTTCGCAACGATCCGTACTCCACATCCTGAAAGAACTGCTCCAGGTACAAACGCTGGAGCTCGAACAAACGCGCCAGGTCCGCGGCGCACGCGGACCGGGGACCCGCCGCGGACATGACGCGCGCGCGACGGGAGTGATGTGATGGTGGTTTTTACTTGTGTCGGGTGATTAATTTTTCGAACCAGCCATCTGGTAACCTGGATAGGCCTTCGGAGCTTCGGTCGCGTCGCGTCCCTCAGTTCACCCGGCACGTGCGTTTCGCCGGGTCGTGGGACGACACAACAGCGACACCACGTCATGGCCTCGCCGTTCCCACGCCACGGGGTCCCAGGCCCCCCCCTCGGCGGGAACGCGGGCGCGTCGTGTCGCGCACGCCGCGCGTCGTCATCAAAGTCGGGTGTGTCGCGTCGTTCGCAACAGGGCACCCCCACGCGGTCCTTTTCCCGAGTTGTCGTCCTCGCGGGCGGCGCCACGGCGTCTGTGATGTGCGCGGCAGGCGTGGCGCACGCGGAGTACGTCAAACCCAGCGGGCGGGGCCTGGAGGACACCTTGGTTGATGACGAAATGGGTGGCGAAGATGGGGTAAAGGCCAAGATGTCCAAAACCGTGGCGTTTTACGACCTGGACCACACCATAATCGACACCAACTCGAACAAGCACTGGATCACGACCGAGATCAAAAACGGCAGAGTGACTTTTAAGCTAATCGTAACCGCGGTTTACTGGTTCGCGAAGTACGCCATGGGCAACGGCGAGGGCGCGGAGGTGGCGGGCGCGGAGGCGGCCATGGCGTACGCCGGGAAATCGAGCGCCGATTTAAAAAAAGAAGTCGTGGCCGTTTTCGACGCGCACTTGAAACACAGAATGCGCCCGGGGTGCGGGCCTTCGATGGCGACGCACAGACAGCGAAACGAGCGAATCGTCATATGCACCTCGAGTTGGCAATACGCGGCACAGTACGCCGCGGAGTTGTTCGGGTGCGAGACTGATTCTGACAATGTTTTATCATCAGTGATGGAGGAGAAAAACGGCAAACTCACCGGCGCCATCGCGGAAATAGCGTACGGCGACGGGAAGTATTTAGTCACGAAAAAGTGGTGCGACAAAAACGGAATTGACCTGAACGACTGCTACTTCTATAGCGACTCCATGTCGGACGTGAAGCTGCTTGAGATGGTGGGACACCCGGTGGTGGTGAACCCGGATCCGCGGCTGCGGAAGCGGGCGGAGGAGAGGGGGTGGCCGATCGAAGACTGGGGCGCCGCACCTGAGAAACAAGCCAACCTCTCAAAGAAGAAGGGGATGCGGTTCTTTTGACGGTTTCTTGAGACTATTATCATCTTAACAGTCAAGGAGTGAGGTAATGAGGCTCAGAGCTAGTCAGGTAGTGGCTCTGCACTACGTCAGGTGGCCGGTGCGCGGGCGTTCTTATTTCACGTCCGGCTTATCGCAATCTTACGTCCCCTCAAGACTCTCCCCTTTCGGGCGACTCGGACTCGCAGAACAGGTGTGAGGTGTCCATCGGGTGCTTGGAGCAAGCACCTTGCTCACCGGCAGCAAGGACGTGCCTTCGTTCCCCGCCCGCACCGAAAACGTCGTTGTGGTTGGTCCGTGTGTAGTTCGCGTCGTTGAAGTGGTTCGCCCACGGCGTCTCCGAGCTGGCGTGTTTGTGCCCCGGCGCGTGCTTCGCGCCTCCCGAGGCGCTGGTCGGTTCGTCGGTACCGACGAAACGCAGCCCTACGAAATTTTCACTGCGTTGGTGCAAGTAAGGTCCTCTTTTACGGGAAACCCCCTCTAATGACAACATCGACCCTAACCCCGTGGTGGTGCGGTGGCCGTACCGAACCGGCCCCGTGGTCGGCCCCAAAGCGCCATCCAAACTTTGCAGCTGGGTATCACCAGACGTTCTCGTCGCCCCCCCCCGCCTGCGGTAATGACGCACGCCTCCCTTTCCGAAGTTCGAGTAACACCCCGGTCGTACCGGGTCTTCCGCGAGACCTCGCGGGTGCCCGAAATCGACGGGGGGGACCGTTTTTTAGCGCTGGGGAACCACGCCCTGGCCGTCGAAGTCGACGTCGTACGAGGTCGCATCCATGCCGCCCTTGACCGCGTATTTCGAAGCGATGGCGGGTTTACCAACCCCATCCAGGCCGCCCATCCGCCCGGCCGTGGCGGCGCTCGTGCGGCGCCGTCTCCGGGCCCGGCTGAATGAAGCTCACGCGCGCGTCCATCGTGTTCTCCTGGTCCAACGACGACGCTTTTCCGTGGACGTGGGGAGTCTGGGAGACGAAACGGCGAGAGCCACTTTTGGAGTTGACGCAGTCAGAACGATTATGGGTCTGTCACGTTCTTGGAACGAGACGACAACGGGGCCCCCGCGCGGGCGCGACCATTCACGGTAGCGCCGTCGCGAGTCAATTCCCTGGATCGGCGGGTGTCACACGTGTACGTGTGATGCTGCGGCCCAAGGGCGGTTTGGTTCGTTCGACACCCGGACCCACAAGCGTTGCTTCGCGGCCTCGGGGTGGCGAACGCACGATGGATGGGTGTCCCCCCGAGTGCAAAGGGTCCACCGCGAAGGCGCTGGTGAACCTCGGCGTGTTCGCATCCGTGGCTACCGCGGTGGACGCCTTGGACGCGCAAATCGTAGAGGCGCACCAAAAGCTGGACCAGAACGGCAAACGCAAGCGCGGCCTTTCCGAAACAGAGGCGGGCATCCGCGGAGTTTGGTGGCACCTGAAAGCCGTGTCCCTCGCGGTGCATCACGCGGGGTGGCACTTCAAGAAAGTCTTCACGCAACGCGGGCACGCGAAAAGGGTGGATCTGAGGGAGGAGCTTATGCGGGGCGCGTACCTTGTGATCGGCGTGCGCGAACCGGACGATTTGGAGAAGTGGGCGTACACCGTGGGGGTGAGTGGGGGACGCGTCAAACGAGTCAACCGAAGTGACCTAGAACCCATCGCGAATCTTTGCCTCGACGAAAACAACCGCCCCGACCCGCAAAGAAGCACGTTCATGTGCGACATCAAGGACGTGTACCGTTTGGACAAATGTTCCAACCCGGAGGCGCAGAAACGGGGGGAGTGTCGGGGCGAGTGCGTGATGAACCCGAGCGTACACACAAACCAAAATACGCACTTGCGAACGACGAGCGCGCAATCCACGGGCGGAAGCGTTGGGAGCGGCGGCGGTCGGTTAAACGCGGGTGGTAACACTCATTCGGGCTTGGAAACCGCGGTCAGCGGCTGTTCAGGTCTCGGCGACAGCACGGACGAGGACGAGGATGGGCTGTAGGTCAGGAATGTGCCAACAATAACAGCGCGCGAGGAGCTGTCGCACGGGCGTTTTTAACGAGTGTTGAAAATTTCGTTTTAGTATACTGAGTATTTTCTAAACGCCCCGCAATCGATCCGAGGACCCACTCGCTGCTGCGCCTCCCGCGTTCGCCAGGCGCCATGTCCCACGGTGCGCTTGCGTGGCGCGTGTGTGTGGTTCGTGCTGTGTCGTCCGCGACCGCGACGACGTCGGTTTCTGCGGGCGTGGGGAGACGCGGCGTGAAGTTGTGTGGACGAGTCGTCGGCGGCAGTAATCGGCGCATCGCCGCGTCATCATCTGTTGACGAAGAGCGCGTCACGAGCACGGACAACGCCACTGTGAAACACTTCGCCAAGCTCGTGAAGAGCAGAACGTGTCGTGACGAGTTCGGGTCGGTTGTTGTGTGCGGTGCTGGTTTGCTTGCTGAGATTTACGCAACCGGAGCCGGCGGCGTCCCGGATGCGAAGGTCGTGTTTCTCGGCGACGACGCGGCCGGGCTGCCGAATGGGATGCGCGCGCTACGAGTGGTCCGCGCCCCAGCGCACGTCTTGAGGAAAGCCTCCGGGCTGCTGAACACGGACACTGTGGATGTCGTCGCGGAGCTCGCGACGCCGCCGATTGAGGGAATCGGGGCGTGGGGAAGCGTCGCGTTGACCGCGACCCGGATCCTAGCCCTGGATGGCATCCAGGACCCGGGAAATTTAGGCACCCTGACGCGCACGGCGCTGGCGCTGGGGTGGGACGCCGTAGCGCTGCTGCCCGGGACGTGCGACCCGTTCAATGATAAGGTAGGTGCTGGTTCGATTCCCGCCGTCTGCGTTTTTTCTTTGGCACCTATCTGTTCTTCCCTCAATCCTTCTGTTTACTCCGCGCGGCGGCAATCACCCCGCCCCGTCTCCGAAGCGTTCTGAACTTTTTCCAAAAACGTAAAAACGTCTCGTCCCAAGGCGCTGCGCGCGGCTCGCGGCGGCGTGTTCCGGCTTCCTATCGCGCGTCTTTCCTGGGACGAGCTCGGTGATTTTACGTCATCAAGGGGGATGGTGCGGTACTGCGCCGAGCCGTATGCGTCTGGGGCGGTCGGGGCGGACGTGGCGGTGCACGACGCCGGGAAAAGAGGCGTTTGTTTGGTGCTGGGAAGCGAGGGAAAAGGGTTGTCCGACACCGCGCTTCGTTTGTGCAAACCGGTTTCCATACCCATGCCGGGCGAGATGGAGAGCCTGAACGTGGCGGTCGCGGGGGGCATTCTGATGTATCTTATGAGGAAGTGCTGAGGTTTTTGTTGTGTGTTTCTTGTTACAACTTGTTCTATCTTGTTACATCTTCGAGGTCGTCTAAACTCAATCCAATCTTCTTAAAGTTGGTCGTCTAATACTCCGTCTCGAGCCTACGTCCGGTCGATGCGAATCATGTGCTCCAGTGGCATCACTACCACCGGAGGCTTCAAAACCTCCACGACTTGTACGAAATCGTGTGCCGTACCTAAAATCTTGTCCACCACGTTGGGGGTTTCTTGTACCGCGACCGTGTTCGAGGAGACCGCCGTCGCGGTCGAGGAACGGACGGAACGCTCACGCTCGCGTCGTTGAAGCGAATCAGTCGTAAGTTTGGTTCGAAGCAACCGACCCGCGATGGTCGCGGCGAGTAAGGTTCCGTACGCCGCGCCACACGCCGTGACACCCTTGCGACCAAAGTTGAGTAAAACACGCATCGACGACGCGCGTCGTCGTGCTCTTTGCGTATTGTGCACGTCACCAGGTAACGCTTGCGAAACATCGCACGAGTCCGCGTCGTCGCCGTCGGCGTTGAATAACTTCCGCCGGCGGCTCTTCACCGACGAGTCGGGAGTCCCGGGTTCGCTGCTCGTTTTTTCTTTTGCTTTCTTCACCCTCCTCGCCCGTTTCCCCCGTTTCTTCCGGAACACCAACCCTCTCACCACCCCAGCCCCGGCGCCCCCGACCACCTTGAAACCTCCGATGACGACCCCAAACAAGGTGTCCACCAAAACGCGTTCCGCCGCCCTTCTCCGCGGGCTTCGCGTTTTTTCGCAGTTGCGCCGCACCTCGCGCTTCGCGAACCGCACCAATGACACGACTTGCTCTTCGTCCACGACGGAGTCGTAGGCAAGCGCGAGCTGCGATGGCGTGACGCCGTTTGCGTCGCGCTTCGAGTAGGATTCGGGGAACAGTCGTAGCAACGACTGAATCGTCGCGGGCGGCGCGAAAACCCGCAGCGCGACGTGCAGCGGCAAGTCGCCGAATTTGTCCTTCACGAAGGCGCCGCCGGGGTCTATTCGCAACAGCTGCGCGATCAACTCGGCATCAGCCTCAGCGGCCAAAGCGCAGTGCAGCGGCAGCTCGTCGTCCTCCTCCGCCGTGCGCGCGGACCGCACGGACCAGGGGGGGGAGAACATTTGCTCGGCATCATTAGAAACAGGTTGCAAGTGCGGAGACGTGGGGGACAAAATTCCAGCACGTACAGGCGCCGCGCTTGTCGCCGAGGCTGGCGAAAAGATGGCGCCCCGCGACGGCGACGGCGAATTCGTTCGCGCCGCGGCCGCCGCTTTCGGCGACGCCGGCGCCGCGCCAGGCGGCGTTCCTGGTGCGTCCGTTATTTCGGACGCGGTCGCCGTGACGGCATGGGCGTTCGCGAGACGCGCACGGACCCTAGACGCGGCGTCGGAAGCTTCCCTTTGGCGAGCTTTGAGGTCGTCGACGGCTTTGGCTTCATCCGCTTTCCGGGCGTTGGCTTCGTCGGCGTCGGCGATGGCTTGTAACTCTTGTACCTCGGCGCGTTTTTTTAAAGTCGCCGCCTCCGCCTCGGCGCGCGCCGCGCCTTCCGCGGCTTCCGCCACCGCCCGCGCCTTGGCTTCCTGTTCGAATCGCCCGCGGGCGCGTTGTTCGAACAAAGCGCGCTGCTGGGCAGCTTCCAAAGCTGCCGCTTTTTCCAAAGCCTCTGCCGCCTCGACGACACGTGCCGCCTGCTCCGCTTTTTCAAATTCCTCCGCAAGCAGCGCCCGCTCGGCTTCCAAAGCGGCGTCCGCCGCGGCGCGCGCCAACAGCGTTTCCGCTTCTCGTTTCTTCCCCTCCGCGGCTCGCGCCGACGCGGCGTTGGCGACCGCCGCGTCTCTCCGCTCCCTCTCCGCGCGCGCCTCCCTCTCCCTCTCCGCGTGTTCCAACACATGCCGCTCCGCCGTTGCAACCGACTTGGCAATCGCCTTCTGTTCGCGTTTGTCCTTCTCCTCGGCTAAACGAACACCCTCCGCCAACACCTCCTCCCGCGCGACGCGACGCGCCGTTGCGAGCTCGGTGGCCATGCGCGCGGCGTCCGCTTCGGCGCGCGCCGCTTCCACAGACGCTATCCGAGCCTCCTCTCGAGCCTTCGCCACGGCCACGGCTTCGGCCTCGGCGCGCCGCTGCGCCGAGGCGACGAGCTCGGCGGTTTCCGCGGCGCTCCGCGCGTTCGCTTCTTTTTCGCGCTGTTGCTGGCGGCTCGCAGCGGCGAGGTCTTCCGGCGAAGCGACAGACTCTTCCGGTGACGCTACGGATTCCACCGGCAATACAGGTTTGGGTAACGTTTCACGTGACCCCGCGGGCGATACCGGCGACCGAGGCGCCGATTTCGTGCCCGCTTCAGGCGTCGCGTAGTCCGCCGGCGACATCTCGTCAAGGCGCTTCACCGGCCACGGAATCGCGACCGTGGTGTTTTCCGTCGTGTCGATTTCCATGTCCATCTCGTCTTTCAAACCGGATTCATCAGACGAGGTCTCCATGTCATTGTCCGCGAAATACGTCGTCGGGGACTCTTCCGGTGGATTCGATGTCCTCATCATCGCCACAGAGGAGACCGGTTTCTGCGTCAAGAGGTCCGTTTCCGATTTTTCACCCACACCCGGGTTGTTTTCTTTTTCCAACTGCGTTTCCATCACTCGAAGCCGGTCTTGTTTCCGGAGCCGGTCACCGGGGGTCATGCCGTCCTTGGACATGAGGCGCGCGAGGAGCTTCGACGTGGACGGCGGGGTAGTGTCCGGAAGCGGCCCGGGGGGAAGCTCCGCGCGGAGCTTGGCGCCGAGTTTCGAACGTTCCGCGCGCTTTTCATCGGACGTGACGTTGTTTCGAAACTTGCGCGCCGCGAACAGCGCGGTGAAGGATGGAGCCGTTTGGTCGTTGCCGTTGGTTTCCCGAAAAGGCACAGGTGCCAAGTCGTTCGATGCCATCACACCCGCCAGCAAGACGCGCGTTGTCACTGATGACACGCACGCACCAAGCCACAGCACGCACGTGCGATGGCCAGTGGCAGCAAGGGCGACTTGGCATCACGTTTAAAAGCATCAACGGCGTGATGAAGAAATTTTCGGAAAACTTGGAACTGCGTTGTGAGCAGTGGTGTGAGCCGACGCGTTTAGGAAAAGGAACAAAATCGGACCCGACGCGCGTGTCGTTCGTCAGACCCAGACGACGCGCGTTCCACGTGGCGGCACGGAAACCTAAGTGTGCGTGTTGGTGTTCAAACGAACACGTTCCGTTCCCTACCGACGCGCGGCGCCGGTACCGTCAGGTTACCTGACACGACACACGAAAAGACACGTCTAGCTAGGGAAAACACTTCCGACGAAAAGTGCTTCCGCGCATACGAGATCTGCGCGGGAGTTTTTTGCAGTGCCATCTAAGTGCTCGAGAGAGGCCCTACACACACCAAAGACATCACCGTCTACACCCTGGCACGACCCTGATACCACTCAATAAACCCTGCCGCGATGCCCATCACTTCGCGCAAGATCCGGGTCGGGGTGTGCGCGATGGACAAGAAAGCGCGGTCCAAAGCGATGACTGCTATTTTAACCAGACTGGAGAAGTTCGACGAGTTCTCCGTGGTTGTGTTCGGGGACGACACGATCTTAAACAAGCCAGTAGAGGAGTGGCCTGTGGTTGACGCGCTGCTCAGCTGGTTTTCGGGGGGGTTCCCCCTGGGCAAGGCGGAAAAATACGCCTCGCTTCACAAAGGCATTTACATGGTCAACGATCTGCACCGGCAATGGGACTTGCTGGACCGAAGGTGCGGGGCTTTCCCAACGAACGCGTTCCGCTTCCCTGTGTACTGCGCTGTATGGAGTGCAGTACACCCTTCGCGATTGCCAATGCTCGTACCGGAAGGTGCACCACACACGGCACACGTGCCCTGTTTTATTTCTAACCCTGGTCACGGTTTGTCCGTACGTCGCCCAACACAACAGTCAGACTCTCCGACTGACCTTTTCTTGTGTTTCCCGCAGGACGGTGTACGAAATCCTGAAAGAACACGACATCCCGACCCCTCCCCACATCACCGCGAACCGCAACTTGCCCAGCAAACCTGGAGTGCCCCCAAATCACAGGGTTGATTTCTCCGCGGACAACTTCCACGAGTTCGAGGACTACGTCGAGGTGAACGGGATCAAAATCGAAAAGCCGTTTGTGGAGAAACCCGCGGACGCGGAGAACCGTACGTGTTTCTGGCTTTCCCAGATCCAAACCCTTCTGCGCTCCATGCGCCCTTCGATGCGGCGCACGGAGCGCAGTCATTGAGTACCACGACTGCAACCCGAGCACCTGAAAACAACACTGTTCGCGTGCTGTTTGCCAATCGCGCGACACAGAACAAGACGGAACAGACTGACCTTTTTCGTTCCCACTCGCAGACAACATCTGCATTTACTACCCGCACACCGTGGGGGGCGGGTACAAAGCGCTGTTCCGGAAGGTGCGTCTTTCCCACCCACCACCATTCGCCTCCGTGATTGCGCATACACGACTGACACGTTTTCGTTCACAATCAGGTTGGTAACCAAGCCAGTCAGTACTACCCGCCGCCTGTGATTGTGGAAGGGGACGACTCCGGTAAGAAGTCGTACAACCTGGTAAGGCGAGACACTTCTTTCATTTACGAAAACTTCATGTCCACGGGCGGAACGGACGTGAAGGTATACACCGTCGGTCCGAACTACGCGCACGCCGAGGCTAGGAAATCCCCAGTCGTGGACGGCAGAGTGCAACGCGACGCGAACGGAAAGGAAGAGCGTTTTCCCGTGTTGTTGACCCCCGAGGAAAAAGAAATCGCCCGACGCGTGTGTCTCGCGTTTGGCCAGATGGTGTGCGGGTTCGATTTGCTCAGAACCAAGGTACGCGTTGCGGTTCCCACCCATATCTGAACACTGTTCCGCCCGATTACGGGTGACTGTTTACTCATACACATGGCCCGAAACATTGACGCCAAGACTGTATGCCCATACATGACTGACACTTTCTTTTATTTTCTCAGGGCCGCTCCTACGTCTGCGACGTCAACGGGTGGAGTTTCGTGAAGAACAGCGTGAAGTATTTCGACGACGCGAGTTTGTGTTTGCGGGCGATGATCTTACGGGCGGTGGCGCCGGACCACCGGCGCACCGCTGAGGCGGCTTTGGAGGCGGAGGAACAGACGAACGAAGACGAAAGGGAGGAGTGGGAGGATGGGGACGGTGAGGCGCACACCGCGCCTCGCACGCCCGGCGCGAAACCGAAGCGAAAGCAATCGGAGGAACTGCGGGCGGTGTTGGCTGTGATCCGGCACGGCGACCGCACGCCGAAGCAAAAGATGAAAATGCGGGTAACGCACGCCCCCCTCCTCGCGCTACTCGCCAGGTGTACCTCCCGGCGCCCGCGGAAACAAGCCAAGCTGAAAACGCCGCAGCGGCTCCAGGAACTGTTGAACATCTGCCGCGTTTTGCACGCGCGTTCGTTGCGGGACGGGAAGCGGTTCGAAAAAGGTGGTGGCGACGCGGTTGTCGCCGGAAGTTTTACGGATGGAGCAGGTACTACTGCTGATAAAGATGAATCCACCGCCGGAGGTGGTACTGCGAAACTGCAAACCAGAGAGGAGTGGGAAGAGGAGCTGGAGCAGTGGAAACAGGTGGTTTCCATTCTGCAGGAGGGCGGGCACTTTTCGGGTATCAACCGCAAGGCACAGCTCAAGCCGCTTGCGTGGGAGACGATCGAGGACGCCAACACAAATACAAAGGACCCGGGAACGGTTGAATCGAAAGTCAATGGGAAAGATGCCAGGGAAGCGCCCACGGAGCGCGTCACCGAAGGTACGTGTTGGGGCTTTCCCAAATCCTGACACTGTTTCAAGCCCCTACGTGACTATTTACTGTTACTACACACATCACAAGTGCCCTGTTTGCTCATACAAGTTACGAACGTCACGAAAGACTGACACTTTCTTTTATTTATCGCAGCGCTTCTTATCATAAAGTTCGGCGGCGTGTTGACGCACCTCGGTAAGAACCAGGCTGAGTTTCTGGGAAGAGATTTCCGCATGCGCATGTACCCTGGTGGCAACCACTACGACCAAGGCATCACGGACGGGTTGTTGCGGCTTCACAGCACGTACCGGCACGACTTGAAGATTTATTCGTCGGACGAAGGCCGCGTGCAAATCACCGCCGCGGCGTTCGCGAAAGGGTTGCTGGACCTGGAAACCTCGAACAACCAGCTCACGCCAATTCTGGCGTCCCTGGTGAACAAAGACGCTAAGCTGCTTGATTTCGTAACGCACGAAGTCGAGGAGGACATCCTGCACGCCAAGCAGAAGCTGTACAACATCATGACCGAGGGCCACGTTAAGGGACGGGGGCCGAACAAGGAGTACAGCACGAGCGACACCGCGGTTTTCGACGACGACTTCGAACGAAGCGGGCCGGTGGGGTACCTGCGACGGAACAGCGTCGGCGACAAAGGAAGCCCCAACCAACAATCTCACAAAAACTCGCCAACCGAACAGAAACCGCGGTCATACGCGCTGATGTCCGCCGACAGGGCGCGGTCGCTGAAAATGGCGCGAAAAAGTTTATCGCGCGCCGCGTCTTCCGCGATGTCGTCCCTGCGAGACGCCATGCTCACCGCGATGTCCACGGGGATCACGGAGGACAAGCCCAGAAGCCAAGTGTCGAGCCCTTTGAAGAAAACCGCGACAACCGCGCCGCCGACGGCTGACTCTTCGTCTCTGGCGCCCAAAAAGAAAAGCGCCGACGACCTGGTCGAGCTGAACCGGATGCTCGGGGAAGGGACGGCCGGGAACTCTGGACGGGACCGGACGGAACAGGGTGAGATTGAGGACAGCACCCAAACGCAGCTGCCTCCGTCGCAAACCGTGTCCCCCACGAAGAGCCCGGCGAAATCCAAAGCGGGGTCGCCCACGAGGGCGTCCATGGACGACATGGCGACGACGGTGGCGCGCCTTGATTTGGAAGCCACCCTGAACTCGTTGACGGATGAGGAACAGGAGTACCGGATTTCGCTGGACCCGTCTGTTGGAGCCGGAAAAGGCGGCTCTGATGCGGGCAACCCTCACCTAGGCGGCTCACCCTCCGCGCACCTTCCTCGGTCCAGTTGGAACGCTACGGAGGCGAAGAAGATGCTGAAAAGCCGCTTAGCGCTCGGACTTCCCGAAACCACGTCGTCTGATTTGCGCGATTTGAGTAGGTTGAAAGACGAACGACCGAAGCCCGAGTCTCCGTCAGGGAAATCGAAAACGCTAAGCCGCCGGACTTCCCTGGACGTCGGGAGCGAGTTGTTGATTGACGACTTGAGCGATTCCCTGAAACCAAGCGTGGAGGGTAGTATTACCAGGAGACCTCCCGGGGTTCCTCCCGAGCCGCTGAAACTTTTACGAGTGATGGTGGATTTAATAGGCGGCGTGACGCGGCAGCTGCGCGAGGAGATTTTCAAGCACGAGCGCGAGCGAAACGCGGCGGAACCGGATTCGCCGGGCGCGAGCGACGGGCACAACCCGGACGGAAGCGATTTGTTATCCGACGGCACCACTTTATCCGACGAAAGCAACAGCAACCCAAACGAAAACAGCCCGTCCCCCGAGACGTGGGTAGAGACCTTAGGGGCGCTCGCGCCGAGGGGCAGCATCCCGATCGGCGGGTTGAGTTCGTTGAAGCACCGATCTGTCCCGGCGGGCGGCGAGTCGTTTTTACTGATGCACGCGCGCTGGAAAAAGCTGGAGCAGGACATTTACCACCCAAGAAAAGGCCGGTTCGACATCAGTAAGGTCCCGGACGTGTACGACAGCGCGAAGTACGACGCGATTCATAACTCGCACCTCGCACTCGCTGGTTTGGAGGAGCTGTACCGCGTGAGCCGGTGCCTCGCGGAGGGCGTGGTGCCGAACGAGTACGGCACGCACCCGCAGAGCAAGCTGCGCATCGGCGGCACGATCGCGCACTCGCTTCTGTTAAAACTGCTGCAGGACATGTTTACCACAAGAGAGGAGTCCTTCGTGGGGTTAGCGCCGTTTCCGCTGGGCGGCGGCGGCGGCGGGTCCGGCGGCGGCGGTTCTAATTCCAACGGTCAGCAGAACAACGACACCGGCGGGAACACCAGTTCGGTGTCTCACGCCACGGACGGCTCGGACACGGGCGATACCCGGCAAGACCTGGACCAACAACAAAGCGCGCCTCGCGCCATGGACGAGGAAGACGCGGCTGCTTTGAAGGAGGAGGAGGAGATGGAGCTGAGCACTACGCGTTTGAACCACCGGTACGCCAACACCATCGGGGTGAACTCGCCGCACAGGCACGTGCGCACGCGGCTTTACTTCACAAGCGAATCGCACATCCACTCGTTACTCAACGTGTTGCGGTATTGCAACCTGGAAGCTGGGCGGAAATCCGTGAACGGGGGGGGGGACGAAGCCGCCGCGGCCGCGGCCGCGGCAGCTGACGGGTCGCCGCGGGTCAGCGCCAGCGCCAGCGCCAACGCGGCCTTAGACGCGACCGCCGCGTCCGTGCCACCGTCGCTTTTGAGTCGCTCCGTGGAGACGCTTGAGAACATCGGCGACTTGGATTACCTGACCCACATCGTGTTCCGCATGTACGAGAGGTTCGACGTGGAGGCGGTGGATCCAAGGCGTTTCAGAGTAGAGATTCTGCTATCAACCGGTGTGGGGCTTGACCCGTTTAAGCAAAACGTTATTAAAGAGTTTGAGTTAGCGGCGGCGGATGCGAACCGGCGGGAAAAAGAAAGCGCGAGCCCGATTCTCTCGAAAGCGGCGCGGCGCAGCGCGAGCGGAAAGAACGGTACAGACGGGACCACAACCAAGCTCCCCCTGTTGCGGCAGTTTCCCATTCAGAACGACCGTGCGCACGGCGGCGCTGGGGAGCCGCCAGCGGCTCGCGCGGACAAGGAATCGGAAAAGAACACGGAAAAGAAATACCTCACCCTGAACGATTTGGAGTCCTACCTGTGGAAGTTTCGGAAAAACAGGCTTAACCCGCTTGGCGCGACCGGTGGGTCGGGCGGCGGCACGAGCGACGCGGACAAAACACCCACGAAACCGCCGAAATCGGGGCTGGGCGGGCCGAAGAGGAGCGCCAAGAAGAAAAAGAAGAAAGGAAGCGATAGTGATAGCGAATGAGACAAATCGAAAAGAAAGCGTTGTTCGTCAAAAGTACCAGGTACTTTTTGTACACAGACAGGTAGACAGAGCATTTGGTCTGTCATCACCATCATCATCATTCGGTATGTACTTTGTTTAAAACCGCACCCGTTCAAAACCACGGTAAGTTCCTCCTTTACTGCTCCCCATCCTCCACATCACCCTCGTCCGCGATGTCGGATGTCCACAATGTCAGGTTGTCTCTTAAAAGCTGCATGATCAGCGTGCTGTCCTTGTACGACTCTTCGCTGAGGGTGTCCAGCTCGGCGATGGCGTCGTCGAACGCGCGCTTCGCCAGCGCGCACGCCTCCTGCGGTTTGTTCTGGATCTCGAAGTGGAACACACTGTAGTTCAGGGCGAGACCTAAGCGGATGGGGTGCGTCGGGGGCAGCCCGGAAGCGTCGCCGTTCTCCTCGCCGTTCGCGCACGCAACCACCGTGGCCTCCGCGTACGCCGCCTCCGCGTTCGCCACGACTTCGTTCCTTTGCTCCGCCACGAGGAACTCGGCGAGGTACCGGTAGTAGTCGCCTTTCATTTTGTGGTAGAAAACCTTGGACTCGTCCGAAGCGTGCGCCACGATGAGGTGTTCGTCCAGAATGGAAAGGATCTCGCGGCAAATGTCGCTCAGCTCTTTTTCCACGCAACCGCGGTACGCTTTAATGGAAACGCTGTTCTGCTCGTTTTGCTTGGAGCGCTCTTTGTCCTCGATGGAGGACAGAATGCGCCAAGACGCCCTCCGCGCGCCGATGACGTTTTTGTACCCAACGGAAAGAAGGTTGCGCTCTTCGATCTGTGGAAGGGGTTGTTTAAACGGGAGTGAGGTCAGAGGATGCTCCTGAAGGTGAGAGTATGCTCCTGATGAGAATTTGTTTTTTTTCGCTCTCTGCGTAACATTTCGTGCCTGCAAAAGAATGATGGATGCCCTTTCGCGTTTCGACACCGGTCCGCGATCGGAGAGAAAACGTCCGACGTACCGACAGTTCCACCGCGTCCAGCTTGCACAGGGCCTTCATTGAGTCGACCATCTCTGCGAAGGGTGAATTTGGGGGGGGGGGAGGTGAGTCGAGTGAGGCGGAGGGTGGGTTTCACGGGGACTGATGGAAACATCCGGGAAACGCGTGGAATCGATGCGGGATGGAAATAACACGAAAACCAATGCACGCGCGCGCCGGAAACGGGGCCGGGGCACGCGCGTCCGGCGTGATGCGATCCAAAAACCGTGTTTGCCGAACTCGTTGCATTGCGTTGGTGTCGATTCCACAAAGTGTGAAGGGAACACGAGGTCGTGGCGCCTGCCAGGCCAACACGGCGACCGCGCCGGATCCTTCCTGATCGATCAAAGGGAAGGCTTTTGCGTAAAATCCCGTATAACAGGTCGGCATCGGCGTCGTACCGTCGTAGCGCTCGGCTTGTTCTGCCAGCTTTGCGCTGTACACCAGCCTTTCTCTTTCGCTGAGAGTGCCGTCGCTCATGGTGCACTACAGTGGGTGGTGACGCGTGGCCGTGCCTTCCAGAGTGTCCGGCAAGGCATGGCTGATTTTGGCTTTGGCTTTCCACTTGGGAGAGAGGCTGAGAATCCTACTGTCGTTTTTGGAACCGGCGCCGAGTCAGCAGCTAAAAGTTGGTAAAGTTCGCGACTCTGAAACGCTCCCTCTGTGCCCGCCCCGCGACTCCCTGCGCTTGTGTCGAAGGGTACCCCCAAATACGATATTGGAAAATACACCCTAAACACATCACTGGACCCTACTACACTATCGCAAATCAGCATCACCCGTGTGTTGTTCAAGCTTCAGCCTTCGCTCGTGCGCCGTCGCCAACGACGCGGCGCGCGCTTCTCTGGACTCAAACGTTTGCGGTTCATTTCGAGTCGGGTGGTCATTTTTGTTTGGAGCGCCTTCGCGCCCCCCCCCCGCCGTTCCCCGGGGCGGCGCATTCCCACCGGGCGCGCTTGAGAGCGATATACCATCTCTATTGGAAGGTACCCCCGGGGGGCCCGGGGCGACACCACCTTGTGTGAACCCGAAACTCGGCTCCCGAGTCGTCGGTCGCGACGTGACCCGCCAATGCGCCGGTTCGGTTTCTCTCCGCGTCTCAACAACGCTTTCGCCCAGTCGCCGCCCAACACCCAAACTACTACCTGCATCGCCAAATCCACTTCCATTTGCGTGCCCCCCACTCAAAGAAGCACTGGCACTGTTCCGTTCCTCGAACGGGTGGTCGTTTACGTGCGTCCAGAACCCGCGCTCGCCGTCGGGCGCGCCGCCCGACACGGGCAGCGTCGGCGTCGCCGCCGCGGTCGACACGTACCCCGCCGCGTTGACCATTCTTTGCATTTTTTGATGCCGTTCCACTCGCGCAAACCATGATTGTGGCGGTACCACCTTCGGCCCAAAGCTCCCAGTCGCCCACGCCCAACCAGTCAACACGCAGCTCAGCGCCTCGACGGGGTGCGCGCCGAAAAGAACGAACGACACGAACAAAAACAGCGGGACCTGTTTCTTTCGGACACGGAACGATTGGCCTCCCACCGCGATCGCGTCGCCCGGAAACCCCCCCGCGATTCGCGCGAAAAGTACGAACAGGGCGTTTTGCAACCCTGGCTGGCACACGAACGTGTGTTCCAATACGTGCGGTACGACGGGTGACACCAGAATCGCACAAACGCACGTCACTGCGTTTGTGAAACACACGCCAATCGCTAAAATATACCAACCGAATCGTAAGCTCCCCAATTCCTTTTCCCACCGGCTTCCTAAACAGTACATCATGAAGCTCAGGAACAACGCGCTTATTACGCCTGGGACGTAGAACATGCTGGTAACGAGACGCCACACCTGGAGCTGGCGCGTGATGTCGTACGGACTGGCGCACACCAAGTCGTCGAACCCACACAGCACGTTAAAAACCAGCGCCATCCATAAGCTCGCGGCGAGATGCCTCGTGACCAAGGGCGTCGCGAGGAAACGCTCGCGAAGATCCTGAGACATCGCGTTCGGAGACCAGTCCTGGGTCGATATGCCACTCCTGTTCGCGACTCGCGACGGCACCGAGTCTCGCGCGCCCACCGCAGCCGCGAATGACAACACCGTGCGCCCTTTTCAATGAAACAGACATCGGCGTCTCCGAGGGAAACAAATTGTTAACATTCAGATTTGCTTCCACACCGCGCGGCAGTGTCGAGGCGCGCGCGGGGAGGTCGCGTACGGCATGTCGTCTCAAACCCTGCTGATGCCCGATTCGCTCGCCACAATCGGCTCGGACGGGTCACCACGGTTCTTGGTGGTGGACGCGCTTAACCTTTTGACGGAGTACTTCCTAGGAACTGACGCCCTCGGGCCTGGCGCGCAGAAAAACGGCATCGACGCGTGGACGTTGCTGGAGGTGATGCAGCGCAGGGTGGCTGGTTTCCTGGACGCGTGTGCTTCGTCTACCCCCCAACTGATACCGCACTTCGTGATCGACGCGGGGTGGAAATCGGACGAGGCGGCGAGCAAGTGGCGGAAACGACGTGAGCTGGAGGTGCGTTCGCACAAAAGGGGCATACCGCTTTCGTGCGATACGTTTCTCGCCGACGCGCTTCGCGCGGCGGGCGCGCCGGTGTACCAAGTCGAGGGCGAGGACGGCGACGACATCGTTGCTCTTTTGGCGCACGCGCTGGCAACGCCAGGTAACGACTCGCTCGTGCTATCCGCTGACCGCGATATGTTCAGGTACGACGACTCGGTGTTGCCTGGCGCGCCTACGCGAGTCGCGAGCGATTTCTCCTTCGCGAATGTCAAACTAAAAAATACCTTCGGAGGTAAAGCGACACCAAACAGCACCCCCACCTTCGCCATTTGTCTTCACCCGTCGCCCACGCAGCGACGCAAGGATGGAGTCAGCATGCGGGGTATGGGTGACATGCCGGCTTTTGACAAGTCCACGGATTTGGACAAGTGGAGTGTAGGACAAAGCAAACTGCGCGTGGTCGTTTCGGGAACCAAAAACGAATACGTCCGCGGCGCGTGTTCGCCGGAAACGCGCGCTTGCGGGAACTTGCACGGCATTTCGCGGCCGCTTCGGCTGGCGGTGTACCGCGCTATTGGGTTGAGCTCCGGGTCCGTGCACGAGCACCTCCCGGAGTGGGATGAAATAAATCAAGTCGTCCGGTGGGAAGACGTGGACGTCGACGTGTCTGGTGTGGTACCGGTGGAGGTGGACGTGAGTGGGGTGTCGAGTTCTTCACAGACAGATCGGTCTATAAGTCCAGAGACAGTCGATACGTGCGATACGTCCTCAGCCTTATTTTTTGACCGGCTGTTGCGAGACACTGTGTCGGGCCAGAAAAAAGCCCTCCAGTGGTTGCGAAACAGCGACCCGTCGTACACGGCGACCGCCGGTATGGACAAACAGTCACAAATAAACGAAGAGAAATCGTTCCGGGGGTTCAGCCGGGTCGCCATCGTCGCAGAGTGTTTCGCCGCGGTTGCGGAAAACGCAACCGTGCTGGGAACCGCGCTGGCGATGCGCCGGGACGAGAGCGACGACGGTGCTTCTGACGGTGCTTCTGCAAGTGCCACTGCAAATGCCACTGCAGACGATTCTCAAAAAGTGAAAGACCCTCACCCTCTACCCTCATACTGCGCCGAAAGGTACGCTGAACACACGACGTCTGTCTCTGCAAAAATCAAAGACCTATTCGCCTTCCCCCCAGAGTCGCACGTGAGCCTGAAATGCGCGATGCGGGGGTGCAGCGCGCGGTTCGTAGTGTCAGGGGGCGAGCGTGTTTTTCTTTTTGAAAAAAACTACTCCCTACCAACCAGGTGCAAGCCGTGCCGCGACTCGCGCAAAGCGAGTCGGGGAAGTCAGCAGGCCGGGCGAGGAGGTTTTGCGGGGGCACCACCGAGTGCATCGCCGGGTGCGTCACCGTGTATTACAAGCACAAGCACTATGAATAGTGTATCACCGGTACCGGGTACCGCCGTTGCGCTTCGCCCGCGAACGCTTCGCCCGAGCGCGACGACTGTGCCGACCGCGAGTGAAACCGCGCAGGCGATGGCCGCGCTCTCCGTGAAGGATGCGGATTTCAAGGACACTATCGACAGGATTGAAAAATACGCAAAGAGTTTATAAAAAATGCATATCAAGTACCTGGTAGAAGGAGTAGACAAACAGAGTGGACGATGATTTAGAGTACTCAATTTGCGTGACTTGCTACGCGAAGAACCGCTGTGGGGAGAAGAAGAAGGCGGCGAGCGCAAACGAGAAGTGAGTCTTCGCGACGACGTTTTAGAAGTTTTCGAGCACGGATACGAGTTTCACAACAAGTCAATGCTCATCCTATCCCGCCCCAACCTACCCCTAAACCTGTGACGCGGGAGCGTGAAGTATATCGCGCGGACCTTTTCGATGACAAGTGGGTGGCAAATATATTTTCGTGGTCTCCAATCTTCACCATCAAATCTCGCGTGCGCCTCGGACGGAGCACGATGGCGTGCTTCAACATGGCCGGGCTGCACGCGGTGGCGCGGATGCCCACGTGTACCACCCGCAGCCGGCGGCCGTTCCAAACGACGCGCGCCACACTCGACGACGCACGCCAACCTTCCGCGCTCGCCG
>Ga0115007_10000540_pt1 | contig 24972 bp, 41 predicted proteins | sample ArcOceMetagenome_2_FD_87166 | JGI IMG/M metagenome (GOLD analysis project Ga0115007, IMG submission 87166) | Marine eukaryotic phytoplankton communities from Arctic Ocean - Arctic Ocean ARC135M Metagenome | ecosystem: Environmental > Aquatic > Marine > Oceanic | place: Arctic Ocean | collected...
CTATTAGATTCAGGATATTTGGCTTATAAAGAAGAGAACTCAGGAAATGTTTTAAACACTATTGATTTTGATAAAGAAGGTATAAACCGAAACATAATACCAGAAAAACAATATGGATTTATTAATCCAGAAACAGGTCAAAAAGAATTTAAGAAAGAATCAGAACTTAGCCCAGAATTATTAGAAGCCGTTGAAACATACGAAATTGCAACTCAAGATGTTCAAACTCCAAATTACTTAGATGTTGATATTGATGAAGGAGAGGTTGGAAATGCTAATTCATTTTTAACAAGCGTTATTACAAATGATGGTAGTGATGTAACAGATTATTTAAAGTGGGAAAAGAAAAACACTAGGAACGAAACTGGCGTATACAAGTGGGTGAAGCCCCTTCTTACAGATGATGAAGGTGATGAGTACTTTGAACAAAAAAATTATTATGAAAAAGTTCAATCATACAAGACGGCACAACTTAATCAAATTAGTAAGAGATTAAATCAAATTCAGGCGAAAATAGATTTAACCTCTGACACTAAACAGATAAAAGAATTAAAAAATGAGGGAAAAGAATTAAGCAAAGAATTTTACGCAAAAGTTGAAAGCATTTCTACCACTATTAAAGATTTCCCTGTGCTTACAAAATTCACAGAGGATACTGACTTAAGAAGAAGAAAAGCAATGTATGAGGCCGCTCAGGAAGGTGGAGCAGATGAAGGAGGTCAAGGATTAGTTGAGTTACTTGCTGTTGCAGGAAATAGTTTGGCTGGTTTTGGTCTTGATTTTTTAGCTTCTATACCTGCTTTTTTAGATCAAAGGATTGCAACTATAGGGAAAGGAGATGATAAATTTGATAATAAAGGTGTTTTAAAAAGCCTTGAAGAAATGCTTACCCAAAGTAAGGAGTCTCTTGAAATCACAACTGGCGCAGTAAAAAGATCTGCTTTTTTAGACGGAAAGCCAGTTTTAAGTATGGGTAAACAATATATTGTTGATGAAAACGGAACAGTATATGATGCAAATACAAACATAAGAATGGATGGGATTATTTCTCCTGAAAAAATAAAAGAAATACAAACACTATCTAAAGATGTTACAGAGACTGTAACTAATTGGACAGCAGGATCTGTAACTCAAGGAGGAGTAGGCATGCTTGTACACTTATACGGCTTAATTAGAACATCAGGAAAAGTAACAAAGAAACTAGGATTTAAAGGCCCTAAAGGAGCTGGTCTAGGAATGGGAATTACTTCTTTTGCAAGTGGTATTACAGGGAACGTGGAGGACGTAAGGTCTCAGCTAGTAGCTTCAGGTATGTCTGAAAAAGAAGCTATGAATATAGCTGTTAATGCAGGTCAGGCAATATCTACTTTAGATGGTATATTCTCTGGATTAGCAGGTGGTAATCAAAAATTACTAACAGGTTTTACAGGAATTAAAGACCAGATTAAAAACCTAGCATTAAAAGAAGGTAAAAAATTCACAGCAAAACAACTTGTAGATAAGGGCAAGGGTTTGTTAAAAGAAAACGCTAAAGAACTTTTTATAGAAGAGCTTCCAGTTTATTTTTCTGAAAAGGGTATAAACCACTTGGTGAATAGACATATTGGAAACGAAGTTTTAAGTGACAAAATTACAAAGGCAGGTATAATGGAAACTGTAGTAATGACCGTAGGAGCTACTTCTGGTTTGGGTGCTAAAAATTTATTGTCAGGAAATAGAAGGTCTAACTTAGTTAGGCTTGCAGCAGCAAATGTTAAAAATTTACAATCTACATTAGATGTTTTAGTTAAAGAAGGTTCTTTAACTGAAAAAGAGGCTTCAAATGCATATACAGAAATTTACAATATGCAGTCAGCTGAGTTAAAAACTCAAGGAACTATAAAAGTTTCTGAAAACTTACAACCTGCATCTGACTTATTAACTCAAAGACAAAATTTAATAAATAAAAAACAGGGACTAGAAGGACCAGGTAAAGCACGAATTGATAAACAGATAGCTGCTGTTGACCAGCAACTAGATGCTCTTTATAAAAAAGACGAATTACAAGTTCAAGAAGAACTAACTAAACAAAAAGAAGATGCCATTTCAAAGCCAAGCACAGAGGAGCAAGTGCTACCAGATGCTCCAAAAAGCACAGAAGGAGGGAAAGACTCCGAAGTGGAATTGCAACAAGTGGGAGAAGGAGACGTTGAACAAGTCACTCCCGACACGCAAGTCCAAGAAGGTGAAACGCAAACCGATAAGCCTAGCGACACGACTACGGAGACAGATGTTGAACAAGTAGAGTACAATGAAATACTGGAGTTAGAAAGAGAACAAGAAGCTCTAGAACAAGAAATGGATAAAGAGCCTGGTAGAAGCGAAAAACTATCACAAGAAATAAATGATAGAAGAAATGCATTATATAATAAAAATAGTACACCAGCTGATAATTTAAAAAGACAAAAGCTGTTTGACAAATCAAAATTAGCGTTTGATGCGTATATAAAGAGTAAAGAAAATTTTGATAAGATAGAAAATCCAACGAAAGAGGATAGGGCAGAAATAGATCGTCTTAGTGAGAAGTTTCGTAATGAGAGTCAGTCTTTAGCTAAATTTACAGAATCAGTAATACTCAGAGGTATACCAACTAAAAGAGATACAACTAGCGACACGACTACGGAGGGAGATGTTGAACAAGTAACTCAACCTACCTCAACAGAGGAAGGTATGAGTGTGAACAATCAGATAGAGTCATTTGCAAATCGTATTGTTGAAGGAGGAAATCAAGAATCTTTTTCTGAAGATGCTATTCAGTTTTACGCAGAAAATAAAGAAGCAATAGATAATGCGGTTTCTCAAAAGAAAAAACAACAACCCAAAACACAATCTAAAGAAAGAGCTTTAGCTTTAAAAATCGCTAGGGGTGATACGGAATTTTCAAATGCAGAAATAGACTTGTACGCTAAATCTGAAGGAGCAGTTAAAGCTGAAGTAGATGCTATAGGAAAGACAAACAGTCAGACAGTAACAGCTAATACTTATAAATCTATAATAGCCTCTACAAAAATAAAAGGAAAGCCTAAGACTATTAAAGTAAAGAGTGATTACGCAGCAATGAAGAAGGATCTTCAAAAAGAAGCGAAGGTTGCTAGAGATGCTAAAAACGATGTAAACAAAAGAAGAAAAGGATTACAGGGGGCTATAGATTTAGTTCTGAAAGCAGGTAATATTACAACTAAAAAAGCAAACTCATTACTTAAAAAAGTTTCTAATGTAAATCTATATAACGCCAAGAAAGTTCAAGACGTAATAGATTTTACTACAAGAGCAATGAATGATGCTGAGTATTCTAATAAGCTAGATAAGGCTAAAAAACTTCAAAAATCTATTAAGAATAAATTAAAAGGTAAAGAAGCTGGACTTTCTGACGCTGCAAAGAAATTTACTCAAGTAAATCCAAGCAATGTAAACGATATTGATACATATTTAGAAAAAGCATCTGAAATTAGTAATGGTCTTACACCAACTAGGAAACAATCTAAGGGGGAACTTAAAGTAAGTAAGCCTTTTGATATTAAAAAAATTGAGGAGTATTCAAAAAAAGAAACTGAATTAGAAGCAGAAAGAAACTATGAGTTAGCCAAAGAGTCATTTCAAGAATTGACAGGGCTAGAACCAGGGGACTTAACTCTTGACCAAATGAAAGAGATACTGTATGAGGTAGATGGTTCAACAAATACTTCTGAAGCAGATGCACAGACTCTTAAGGATAAAAAGAAAGCAATTGATAAAGCAGTAAATAACGCTTTTAAAAACACTAAGATAAATATAAAAGGAGCTATAAAATCTGGAGACATAAAGGTTACCAAGACTCAAAAAACTTTAATCAATAATTTTTTAAACATGGACTTAAGTTTAATGACTACCAAGCAAAAATTGGAAGCATTAGATTCGATAGTTAATTTTGAGCTTAACCAATCTACAGGTGGAATGGAGGCTTCTCTAATGCAGCAAGTTGGTAATACTAAAATAACTCGTTTAAAAAATAAAGGAGTTAAAAATACTGAAAACAAATCATTATTTGGCTTAGGTAAGTTTTGGAATAAACAAATATCCACTTTACCTAATGTCTTTGAACTTACATTTAAGTCTCAACAGAAGGCGAGAATGGTTATGGAGGCTTTAGGGCTTGATGGAATAATAAACGGTAGCGCAAAAGCTCAAAAAGAAGCAGCTAATACAGAGAAAGATTATGCAAATAAATTTGCAAAAAAGAAAATGCAAGATGGTATATACTTTGACGAATCTAACGATACTGAAAGAGGTATACTAGCAGATGTAAGAAGATTTACACCAGGGAAAGAACAAAAGGAATTTGAAAAGAGTAAGAAACTTATTCAGCAAACTTATGAGAGACTTATAGCTTCAGGAGACAAGTTAAAAGTTAAAAAAGGTGAGATTGTTAAAGCTCAATATGATAAGCTTTTGAAAGACTCTAACTCTATAGCGGACGTTGAAAGTAAAGCAGACCCTGCAAATTTAGATGGAGTAAAATATGTTACGGAAATCTGGGCTGAAAAATATAATGAATTAGCTGATACGTCTTTGAATGTATATAACAAGAATTTAGGAAAAGACACTAACTATACTCCTAGAAACATTCAAAAAGTAAAGCAACCAAAAGCAGAAGATGTAGATATAACACAACCTGTTTTTAATCCTGAAGGAAATAAAAGAAAAAGCGCTTACGACAAAAAAACAGGTGTTTTAAAAGAGGCTACTAAACCTGGTTCTCTTGATACAGGAGATGTATTAAACTTAAGTTTTGATGCTCAGAATATGAGTAATTATAAAGCTGCTTTAACTGATATATATACAGCCCCTTCTATACAACAAGTGAAAGGAGCTAGAGAGTCAAAAGCTTTTAACGAAGTTTTTACAAATGAATCAGCAAAAGAAATAATTAATGACAGAATAAATAGTTATGTAGATTCTAAACGAGGTAAAAAATATGTTGATGGTTCAACAAAAAGAACTTTAAATCGTATAAATAAGGTTGCTACATTAGGTGTATCTAGAGTTTTAGGTGGGCCAACTCAGTTTGTAAAACAAATAGTTCCTATTTTTAACACAATGTTTAATGCAGGTCTCAGCAATACATTAAAAGGATCTAAGTTAATTTTTGATGCTGAGGTTCAAAAGGCTATAGACAATTCAGGCTTACCTATTGCTAACAGGGGAATACAATCTCAATCAGATATTGAAAATGCTGATAGTAGAATTAAAAAGAAAGCACAGACAAAAGGAGGTAGAGTAATTGATGCTGCTGATAAAATAAATAAAAAGACACTTGAAGCTTTCTTGGTGTATCCAGATGTTCAGACAGCAAGAGCTTCTTTTATTGCTTATTATATTCAGCAAGTAAAAAAAGATGGAGGAGATACTACTAATATTGATTGGTCTAAACCATTAGACAAAAAAGCTGCACAGTATGCACAGCAACAAGTGGATAGGCAACAAAATACATCTGACCAAGACCTTCAAGGAGATTTGTTTACTGACCAAAGATTTTACCCACAAATAGTTCGTAAGACATTGTTTCCATTTGCTAACTTCTTATTGAATCAAAAGACAAGAATGTATTCAGATATAAATACTTTAATTAATAACCCAACTGCTCTTCCAGGTGATAAGACTAGAGCGCTTAAGTCATTAGGAGGTTTAGGTGTAGAGACAGTAATGTTTAATGCTATTGGTTTAGGAATAACTCAAACATTAGCTGCTGCCGCAAGATTAATATCAGGAGAAGAAGAAGACCCGAATTTAAACAGATATGCTAATAAAAGAGCAAGAGAAGAAAAAAGAGAGAAAGAGTTTAATCAAAGGTTAATAGGTAGAACTGGAAATGCATTAGCAGATATTCTTGTTCCAATACCTATTTTAAATGACGAAAGTTTAAATCAAATAAACGGATTGATGTCTATGTTTCAAGACGATGAGGATAATCCATTTCAGTTCTTTGCAAAGACAGATAAAAAAATAATTGACCAACTAGGTACATTAGGAATCGGTGCAAAAAAAGCAGTAATACTTGCTGATATGATTAAAACAATTGTTACAGGAGAAAAGACCACTGTTTTTATGGGTAGAGAAAGTAAAGCTGAAATAGACCCTGAAAAATTAAACGCCTTGAAAATGACGACTATGGCTTATGCTATGCATTTAATTGGTGTCCCTGTTTTAAATTCAAGTGAAGTAGGATATATTGCTGAAAGAGCTTTTAAGGATATAGGTAAATCAAGAGAAATAGAAGAGAAAGTTGATTATATTGTAGAAGCTGAAGCTTTACTAAATCAGAGAGGTATTAAAAATCCTTCTCAAAAAATGATAGATAATGAAGCAAAGCAACTAAAAAGAATAGATCAAGGTAAGGACCGTAAAGTTGAGAAAACAAATAGCAAAAGTAAAGATGATAAATCTTTTTCGCCAGCTTCTTTTGGTAATGAGAAAGGAAAAAAGAAAAGTGGAAAATCGTTTAATCCTAAATCTTTTTAATTTTTAACCTTATCAATTAACTGTTGTAGCTTTCTAATTAAAGAGAAGTTGGGGTTGTCCTTCAACTTCTCTTTTAATATTTGGTCTCTAATTTGTTCCATCATTTTGTAAGTGTTCTGATTCTCTATTTGCATAGTCAGCTATTTTTTTCATGTCAGATATATCGTCTCCTTTTTTTCTTAGTAGGTATTTAAGAATATTCCCTTCGTTAAAATTTAAATCCCAGTGCTTAATTAAATCAATGACATCTAATCCATTAATCTTTCTAGAAGAATATCGCTCCTCTAGAAGAGTTGTGTCTTGTTTATATTGCATTGTCTATAACTTCTATTACGTGTCTTAAGTCACTTTTTTCAAACTCGCCTAGTGAAACGTCATTAACTATTAATAGGTAATAATCTTTTCTTACTTCAATACATTTTGTGTTTTCCATTTTTTAAAATATGTGTGTTAATCTTGCTACTTGTCCATGTTCCATTGAGTGTATAAATCCTTCTACAGCTTTTATTCCACCAACACCATAACCTTTTCTATGATGCCAGGAATCAGATCCGCTTGGTGACCTTAACGACTCAACTGTAATACCATGATAATCTTTACTAGACTTGTGATGTATATGGTGTGTGTAAACATAACGATGCTTTGTATCTGCCCACCACTTAGAGAACTCATTAGCCATTATAAGGGGTAAATCTGCTTGTTTAGCTCCATCTCCATGTGTTGTTCCGATTAAGTTATTACCGTACTTAAAACCTTTCCTATGGGCTATTGAGCAATCGAATGTAATGTTCTTGCTTTTTCTAAACCAAGACTGTATAGAATCCGATAACATGAATCCTGATATGTAATCGTGGTTACTTGGGTTGTAAACAAAGTGAACATCTGCCACTGCGATTAATGTTTCTAATACGTCTACGTAAAGTTTTTTTGCTGTAAGGAAGTTTTCGTACCACATCCCATCAGTATCCTGTGGCGTACCTGCTGTTGTTTTTCGGTGTGGCTCATCGATGTGAAGTATATCGTTACCTCCTACAAATAATATCTTATCTATTTTAAAGCCATTAGACTTTTCAAGTATTCCTTGTATTCCTTCCTTTACTCTCTTGACAGCTATCTGTGAGTTATAATCCTCACCTGTTTCAAATGATGATGCCAGCTTACCTATATGTATATCAGCAGGATCAATTACTAGTAGGTGAGGGTCTTTCTGTTTTTTTCTTTTAATCTTAGGATATGAAGGAGAATGCTTATTCATTTCCTTTATGATATCCTCTCTTACTTTGTCTAAAGAGACACCGTTGTTTTTTACATGAAGAGAAAAGCTTTTGCCTTTATACCAGTAATGATTTACATCACTCATTGGTATTCCGTTGGTTTCGCATTCTACTTTTAATGCTCTGTGATTGTTTATCATCACACTTTCTTCCTCAGTAAGTCTTGGTCTGTAACCTACATTATTGTTTTCCATGTCACTAAAGATACAAAATAAAAGTCAATTATTTTAATTAGACAAAGTAAGTAGCTCTTGGTTAAGCTGTTCTATCTTTTTAATTATCTCTTCTTTTCTTGCCTCTGGAGAGTACGTTGTAATAAACTCAGCTCTTTCTAGCGCTTTTTGATATACACCATTTAATATTGGGTCAGCCTTAATTATATAATCAAAATCTTTAATTGCATGTATAATAGTTGCGTGATCTCTTTTAGAAATCCTTCCTATTTCAAAATAGGTTAGAAGAAAGTTGTTTCTAAGAATATAGAATAGTATTCTTCTTGCATCTACATACTCTCGTCTTCTAGTGTTTTTAAATATATTTTCAATTTCCATTTCTTGTTCAATCAATAATTTAATTGAAATAGCTTCTACTTTGTTTTTTAATTTGATTTCAGGTGATGATTCGAATTTCATTTTATATGAATGTTTAAATTAATATCGTTTAGGTATTGGTCTAGTGTTATCTCAAATATATCTAACAGTATAGATGGTGAGTTCTTATTTCTTTTGGAATAGGAAAGAGTAAAGAAAGTTGGTGTTCCATCTTTATCGTGTACTACTCCAGATTTTAACTTGTCTAAACCCTTTGTTGTAGGCAGACCTATTAAGGTATCTATTTGCGCTGCTATCTTATTCTTTACACTAGGGTTAAATGCGTGTATTTGATATAGGAAGTTTTCATCCAATTCAAACTCATCCTCTATATACTTCTGTTCTGACTCCATGCTTTTCTAATTCTTTTAGTCTATATTCTTGTAAGGCAGACACCCTGCCCTTTGGCTTTTTTATTTCAGAGAATAGGACACCACAGTTAGGTGGTATAGCTACAACATCAGGTATGCCATTCTTATTAGTCTTAATAAGCTTGATAACATAGTACCCTTCAGCCTCTAGCTGTTTAATCCTCTTCGCTTGTATCTGTTGTTCCGTCATTGTCCCAAAGATTATTCTCGGTTAAATATTTTGGATTCATCATTGGAATCCACATACTTTGTGGTTTTCCAAATACCCAAATAGTTTTTTTTGTTTCTCCTAAAGTTTCTTTTGTCATATTAATTTAAAGTTAATAAATCTCTTTTAAAATGTTTTAATGTATAATCTTTTTTCTTGCTTACTGCCCTATATATTTGTTTCTCTATTCCTCCCTTAGTGAATATCCAAAAGACTTCGTTCTCAGGTCTATCCTTTGTAGTCATTCTATCACGACTCTGCCAATAACTAGTAGCACTAAAGTCTATGTTATAATAGACCAGGTACTCTGCTTGCCTTAAACTAATACCCTCTCTACCGCTAACAATCTGCAATGCAATAGATTTGTTTGTGCTTTCAAACGTCTCCAAGTCTGTGCATAATTGATCTCCATACACTTCTTTAAGGCAATTCAATTCTTCTTTAAATTTATAAAATATTCCTATCTTATTAGCACAAAAGTTGTTGTAAATAAACTTCCCTTTGAAATTATTTAAGACCATAGAGTTGCCACTTTCAAACTTAACAGTTCCGCTATACATCTGATGAAGCTTCTGCATTAGTTTAACGCCTGTATCAGCCAATATAACATCATCCTTACCTTGCACAACTAAATCTTTTTTAAGTAGCTTACAGAGGCTGTGAATAGATTCTGGAGCATCAACTGTAAGTATGGTTTCTTTTATAGAAGAATTAAACCCTGCTTCTTTTTGAGTGTATGAAATCATATACTGATTCATTTTATCAAGTATAGTTTGTTTTCCATCTGAGTAATCATTAACCATAAAAGAACCTATACGTTTTGTCTTAGCTACAACATGTTCTCTAGCAAACTTATAGAAGTTTGTATGTTCTCTAAAAGGATTACCTGCTATACTATATACCTGATGATACATTTGACTAAATGACTCTGGTGTAGGTGTACCTGATAGCAGTATTACGTATGGGTTGTTTTTAATTACAAACTCTTTAACCTGCTTTGCTCTTTTACTTGGCTTTGGAAAAGCCCCCATACTATGAGCCTCATCACACACAATCGCATCCCAACCTTTAAGATCAACCTTATGTAAGGATTCGTAGTTTATAACGAATATCTCATAGTCTGGACTCAGTAGCTTATAATCAGACTCAATACTGCTTATTGCCTTCTTCTTTGTAATGAATAATACTTTGTTCACACTCATAATCTTATTTAAGATTCCTAGTGATGTAAGTGTCTTACCTGTTCTTACTTCCATGGATAAGTATACAAAGCTGTAATCAAGCAAACACTTGACCCCTTTGGTTATAATATCCTTCTGATAGTCTCTAAATTTTATCATAGTTTATTTTAGTTGACGTTATCTACAACACTACATCGTAGGTTTTATCAAATATGTCAGGCTTGCAAGGGTATAGTTCACCGTTAACCCCTTTTATTATCCAATCAAGGTTGCTTGCTATGTGTTGCCCTTCAAGCGTTGGTATCATTATCGTAGCGTCTTTAGTTACAGGAAAAGTAACTCCCTGTATGGTTACGAATGGCGGTATTTTGTTTAAGTCCCATACTACAAATTGTTCCGCTTCAATTACTACTGGTTTTTTTCTGAATTTTGTCATTTTATTTAATTTTAGTAATTAATTACATCTTGGGCAATCTGCAGTATAGCCATCTTCTGTTTCAAATACTTGGTCATTATTGCAAACCTCGCACAACTCCTTTGCTTTATCTTTTGCTGTCATAGTTTTTCTATTTCTTTTAGTACTTCTTGATAGTATTCTATTGCTTGGTTATTAGATGGTTTTAGTATCTCACTCTCTAGTATAAGATTGATGTGTATTTTAGCACATTGTTTTGCTTCTGTGCTTGTTGTTGTTTCTACATAAAATGCTTTTACTAATTGTATTGCTTTTTCTTTTGGTGTTTGCATGAACAACCATTCTTTTTTCTTCATAGCTTTTTTTGGTATGTTTCTTTTAAATATTTGTAGACACCTGGTAAAACATTATTAGCTTTCTCTTGATTCTTATAATCTATTTTACCAAGCTTCTCTACACTATACAAATTCATCTGAGTTTCTTTACAAAAGAAAATATCCTTACCATTAGATGAGATACCTCCTTTTCTTATAGCAACTTTAAAATAACCGCTATGGTCCATCTTCTTTATATAAACCTGAAAGTCATTGTCGATACACCATTGTAGATCAGAATTCAAACTCATCTTCTTTTTCTTTTGGTTTAGTTTTCTTTGTTGAGTAAATAATAAACTTACCGTTTAAGTCTCTGTCTGGAACTATATTAACCACATCTTTTCTAAACTCTCCGTAGTCTACTAACCACTTATTAAAAGCAATATTAGAAATACTTCTTTTAGCCCTTGGCGCATAATCCTGATTCTCACTTATAAATTCTGTAAACAAATCTTTAGTGTATATCTTTTCATTCATTCTAAGTAACTCATTTGGATTGCTTCCTAATATCAATCCACAGAACTCAATGAACTCATGTGAGGTAGCAGCAGATAGTTTTCTAATAGATAGGTTCTTGAATTCAGATTTAACTAATCCATGATTAAGATAGTACATAAGGTTCTCTATCATATAGTTGTCAAATGCACACCACTCATCTTCATTCCAGTCAGAAAATAAAAGCTTTTGAAATTCTACCAATGGAGTAAATTCTTTTGTATAGAACTGCTTGAACTCTAACTCCCACTTTCTTCTCTCAAATGAATTACCCTTACCCTTAATCGCATAGTTAGTTGTTATAGCAACCTTTGGTGACTTATGGAATGGTATCTTAATTGCATCCTTGTTCTTCTTCTCTAGTGTTAACCCCTCGGTAACAACACTAAACAATCTTTCGAAGTCAAAATGTTTCTTGACATCATCAAAACAAAGTATCTGAGTATCTGCACTAACCAACTGGTACGCAAAACTCTTCTCAAAATTAAAACCTTTACCATCAATAACTACCAACTTCTTCATCTTGGAGATAGCATTGATAAATAAACCCTTACCTGTACCACCCTCTGGATTGTCTGATATAATCTCATCATTCAATATAACAGCAGGGCAGTAAGATAGATTCTTATAAGCATGAAGCATATAGCCTATCGTACTCTCCATTGACTTAATAGTTTTCTTATCGGATCCTGCTACGTTTGATACGAATGTTTTGTAATCACATTCGTGCGACTTACACAACTCAAAGTCTCTATCTATAACCTGGTCTTTCCAAACATATCCACCCAAGTCTAGGTAGTCTATCGTGGTCTTGCTATTCTTTGTGACCTTTACAGCGCAGTTATTGTAATACAGATATGCGGTATTCTTATCGTCTTCAATAAAGTAAACATTAACAGTTCCTAACAGGGACAAGAACTCTTCCTTAAAGTACCTTGTCTTATCTGCAAAGTAATTGTAGATAGACATATCATCAAGTTTTTCCAAATGCCCTAACACAAAATCCTTTATTTCTTCCTCAGTAGTATGGTCTATTTTGTAGTTGGTTACTTTAACAAATATAAAACTCTTAGTACCTTCAGGAGAAAACTTCCAGAATCCATTGTCCTCAAGAAACTGCCTAAACAAATAATGTATTAGTGTTATAACACCTTTATCACTCTTGGTCCAAAACCTTTTGTCAGTATCTTCTTCTTCTATTGATCTTATAGTAGAAACCGCTATAGCATCTTCAATACCTGACTCAACTAATTGAAGACGAATTTCTTTTTTTGATACTCCGCGTTTTAATTTAACCCTAACCTGATTAACCTTATCCTCATCCTCATAATACTTAGAGCCATGGTTTTGAGTTTGTGAGTATGCAGAGTTTATAGTGGTCTGTATTTCATTCATTGTAAAATCACTACTCTGAAACTGAGACATGATATATTCTGTTAGTGACTTAGTAACTCCGTAGTCATTAAAGGCCGCAGCCAATATGTATACGTTGTTGTTTCTCTCGCCATCAACTATACCATACTTCTTAGTCCACCACTTCATAAGTATATCCACTATCTTGTTCTCATTAGTAACAGGTATCGTAGGCCTAGATGAATACTTGTCTACAACCTTGTACTCCTGCTCCTCTATCTTAGTCCAGGTGTTTGAGTTCTCGTTTATATAAACTAACGGGTCATACGACTCATAGCAAACTCTTGATATATTCTTACTGGTCTTATCAAAGTAATCAGAATTAAAATATCTTTCTAATGATATGAAATAGTTCTTATGGTTCTCTGATTCTTTAGGTATCTTAACAATAGCTTTTAAACCATTACCACTAGGAGATACAAATACAGAGTAAACGTATTTATCTTTTGATAGCCTTTCTTTTTCAGATGTCATATCTTTCTTGGTTTTATAACCATCGAAATCCAAACATATAAAACCACTATGCTCAATCAAGCTATCATCACTTCTCTTGTTGAATGTTCCTGAAAAACATATAGCAGGTAAACTCTTTTTAAGTTCTTGCCTAACCTCTTTGTTCTTCTCTGATCTAATCTGTTTAATCAAATCTTTTGACTTACCTTCCTTTATTCTTTCAAGGATAGAGTTCAAGTCTCTGAAGAAGGGAGTGGAGGTGTCCCTTATATTTCTAAATATAGTAACATTGTTATGTTGCATATGCTGACTTTTTTTCTATATACTCTTTATATAGTTTTATTAATATTATTTTTTTTAATTTGTATATCTAAGGGAAAAACTAAGCATTCTTAACATAGATAAAAGAAAAGAAAAGGGGCAAATAGCCCCTAATCTATTCTATTAGAGTGTATTAGAATGGTAATCCATCATCTTCTTCCTCTTCCTTTACAGGAGCAGGAGCAGGAGCCTTATCCTGACTTTTCTTAGGAACAAACTGGTCAAGCTCAATATAAGCTGTACCTCCCTTGCTGTTAAGAACATTTAGGTTAACCCATCCATTCTTATCATGGGCTTTTAAAAACTCAATAGCGCTCTCAACTTTTACGCTGATGTTACCTATTACGAAATCGGGTGCGTTCTCTCTTCTCTTGAAGATGAAACCGTCTGCAAAAATTTTGTCTTGTGACATATTTAATGGTATTTATTTGGTAGCTTAGTTGGAGAAGCTACTCTGACTCCTTTATTATTATGAGTGTGAAAAGAATTAAAACTGCTCGTACTCAACAAACTGTGTGAGGTCTTTCTCTGCATCTTCAGCAAAGAACTTCTTATACATCTCTACAGCTCTTATAACCTTGTCTCTACCTCTTAGTAAGGTTTCTTCACTTGGCTTTGCTATCTTAAGCATTAAGGTCTTCTTATCCACTATATAGAACTCAACAGGCTTACCAAATAGTTGTTGGTATATGTATGCCTGACTATCATAGTTGTAGTCATTAGCACTCCACTTAAACTTGTTGATGTCTCCAGAGGTCTTGATGTCAATCACCTTGTCCTTTGTTACAATATCAGCCTTACCCTTCCAAGTCAAACCAAACAACTCAGTAACAGCAGGCTGCTCATATATGTTAGTTGACTCATAGATATCTGTATGCATTACAAAGTTAGACTTCATTGAGTCTACCCAAGTATTAATAGTGTCCACCTCTTTACTTAACAACACATCGTATGGATGCAAATCGTTAGCTGTAATGTACTCTTTAAATACTTTGGTTGATCTTGTTGAAGCCTCTACTATTTTGTAGTTAGGAAGCTTCTCAGGCTCTAACATTGCCGTGTGAAAGTAACCCCCCATTATTAATGGAAGGCCTTTATCGTTCTTTCTAAATTGTCTAGGGTTTTTTAGTAGGTTATATATATCTGAGTTAGATAGATATTGTTTACCAAAGTCTCCGTAGTATTTAGAGTCGTCTCTTAACTGTTCTATTATATTACTTGACATAGGCTGATAATTCTTTTTTGATTGCTGTAGGTATAATGTATTTAGTTTCTAGTGTCTTAACTATTGAAGACAACGACTTAGTGTTGTTTGCCTTAACATAGTTTACTACGTCATTCCACTTATCACTGGTCTTCTTAAGTGTAGGCTTAGACTCTTGCTTAACAGCAGGTGCTGCCTCACTAATGTCTACTAAATCTTCGCCTGCCCATAAAGATAATCCCAATCCATGCATAGCAATAGCCTTAACCGTACTACGTTGTATGGTCTTGTTTACTGCAAATGATGTGATCTTATCCACACTAAGTGATTGGTTGTTGTGTCCCATTATAGGTAGGTAGTCTATATGCTCTACACCTTCTATTGTTACACCAACCTTTACATAACCTGTATTGCCATCTGTAAAGAAGTTCAACTCAGTTGCCTCTGACTCATATACCTTTCGGTTTGCATCAGGGTATTGGTCTTTTACCATAGCCCAGGCATATGCCCAAGATAAGTAATCAAACCTTCCTTTCTTTTCTAATCTATCCTTAACATTAAGTGCTGCTAATGTTTTGAATGTTGTCTTTTTTCCCGTTGTTGTTTTTGTTGCCATTTTGTTTTAAATTATATTAGTTCTAGTTTTAACATGTCCTCTGTAGATAGCCCACACTTTACAGCTACCTTCTTGTTGTACTTCTTGATAGCACCACTAAGTGTAAATAGCCTATACAATGTCCACAATCCACAGCCACCCAATGTAAGGTAGTAGAATATCTGTTTACCCATGTTGTTCATACTTCCATAAGACCATCCTACTAATAGGAATAAAATCCATATGCTTCCCTTGTCTAATGCTTGTGCGTTATACGCGTCATAATTTGTCATAATCGTTTGGTTTTAGAAATTTTACTGTACTTATTTATTAATTCACTTCTTTTAATCTTCATAGACTTGTAATGTTTTTTATTGTTCCTGCTGTTGATCTCTTTCTTTATGCTTTTATTTAAAGCTTCTATCCTATCTAAGTAGGATTTCTTTAAGACATCCACAACCCCTGGTCTAAATCCATTGTTTAGAAATGAATCGTATAGATATTCCTCTATCTCTTCATACTCTAATCCAAAGGTTCTAGTGTTGAGTATTTTTATTTCATCACGTATCTTAACAACTTTAATACCTTTATAAATGTATGCTTGTTTGTTTCCATAAGACATGTCTACAGAGACATTATCTTCAATGGCCTGTTGCCATATATCTAAAAGGGTATACGTTCTAGTCATTAAATTTTTCTATGCAGTTTTCAATTAAGTCCCATACATCTTTGTCTGTAGACTTGTTTATCTTTTCAATACCATAGTCAATGTTCTGTCTAGTAACATCAAAGCCATTGCTTTTCATTAGGTTTCTGATGTCCACTATCTTCATTGGTCTTTTAGTACATATGTAGTACAGTATATACCTTGGAATAGAGAACCTTATCTCTCTGGTATTTGAAAATAACTCGTCTCTTGTAATGCCACACTCCTCACATACGAAGTTGGCATACAGATTAAATATTCTGTTCTTCATTTTTTTCAGTATTAGTATCGTTAGAAATAAAGCCCCAAGAAAATGGCGCTTGAATAATGGGGAGTGAGTTCAACTCTCCCTCTCTTTGTTTAATGAACTCTTCACTTGATCTTCCCATCAGTATAGAATTTAATTATTATTTTTTGTAAACACTTAAGTTTACAAAATATAAATAATGTAAACGTGTATGATGCAAATATACATTTTATTTTATAAATAAGAACTATTTATTTGCTTTTTTTACCTCATCAATAGAATCAAAAAGATCTATTTGATAGTTTATATCTTGTTCCTCTGGCTTTCTTTCTTCTAAATCATTTACACCACAAAAACCATTACACTCAAACAATGGCTTAGGCTCTCTGCCCTTCATCATTGTTATATCTTTCACATCTGGGTAATCAGGATGAGGTTTTAAAAACACTAACCCACCACCCTTGCTTTGATCCTTGAGCATTGTAACAGGTGTTCCCTTGAGTTTTGTTAGGTCATGTTCTACCTTACCCATAGCCTCAAACTTTTCAGGGAAATCTCTCTTCATTTTTTGCCAGTAACCTATACCTCCTTGAACACACCCTGTTTTAAAACAATTGTTGTTTAAGAATCCCATCTTGTACATTACAGGAACTTCTATTCCCGAATCTTGAATTATATTAATGCAATCTTTTTTTGAGTAGTAATGCATTAGTAAAGGGAATATAGGTTTAGCTCTAGAGTGATTGAGCTTCATTCCTTTAGCTCTTCTAGTCTCATCAACATCAAAGCCAAAGGCCTGATATGTAAACTCATTGTTCTTTTCCCACTTCTCCCTAGCATTTCTTTTTAGTTCAGAAGAACACACAGCTCCATGAGCAACATTTAAAGACTTGTGCTTTGTCCAAACATCTTGGATTTTTTCATACTTGTCTCCTATATTACTAATGGTTTCTATATCAATACCATACCATTGTTCACAGTCTTTTTTAAATCGGTACGTATCTTCATGTTCGTTATGGGTGTCTATAAATATAACCCTAACTCTTTCTTTGCCATAAGTGTCAATACATATTTTACACGTAACAGCAGAGGTAACTCCTCCTGACCACCACGCAATAATGTCTTTTTGTTTTTCCATATTATACAAATTTACATTTTATTTTATTAATAGAAACTATTTATTTGCTTTTATTAATGAAAGATTAGTCCTACTTTTTTGTTGTCACTGAACCATTTGGTAGCCATCAGGTCAATGCTGCTAGAATCAATATAGCCAGCGGAATTAAGAACATCAATATTGTTAAAAATCTTTGTATGCCTGTGTAGTTCTTCATCTATTAAATTTTTTTGTTTACCTGAATCACTGAATATGATGTCGTAGTTATCAGGTAGGTTAGTTTTTAAAATCATATCTATCATGTTAGTGTAGCTGTAGAATCTTACACTTGGATTCTGATTAGCTATTGTAATCCACTTAGCTAGGTAACTCCTTGAGTAGTAGTCACCACTATCGTGTACCCTTACATAATCAGGACGTTTCTTTTTTATCTCTGCATTCATAGCGTCAATAAACTCTACAGTCTTACTAAGTTGATATCGTTTCTCAAAGGCAGGCTTTACATTACTCCATATATAAGCACCCTTCTTGGCATAACAGAACTTAACACACTCGTCTGCCATAGGGCATGTGAGCTTACCGCTTGCTGATTTGTACGCAGGTATACCAAAGTTGAATACCCTTAAGTCAAGCGCTTTGCTTGTCTTCTTTAGCTTACTATTTTGTGTTAGTAGATTCATTGTATCTTATTGTTTTGAGCGTTAATAATCTCGCCATATGGCGCTTCTTTCTTCCATCTCCTAGCCTCTTGTAAGTCAAATGTATACCTAGTCCTAACCAGGATACTATCTTTAGAGTTAGAGAGTTTTACTTTAAACAGTTGGTCTTTTACCATTATTATTAATTTTAAGTTACCTCCTTGGAGGGGCGTCTTTCCGTCCTGTCAGTCTTGTTGTAATTTATGAGTTTATGGAGGGCTTCTTAAACCCTACACGCCACCTCAATTTAACTTGTTAAGCATTACAACGGCCTACATTAGCGACAACTAAGGATTGTATTTATGGCGTGTTTAATTTTTTACACACTTATGGGTGTGAACAATATATTATAATTCTTTTATAGCTTCTTCTAGCGTGTCTCCAAGATATTCATCTAGGCTACCCCATCCATAGTACCCCTTTTTGTAATTACCTATACTATTCTGGTAATCATTTTCAAGGAAGTATATGTCATCGTGATCTGTGGAATCCCAATCAGGTGTGTCCCACTCCAATGTGCGTATATCTTCACCATCAACAATCTCAAACTCAGCACCCCAACCCTGCTCCTCCTCATAGTAGTAGTCAAAGGTTGGTATGTCTTTAATGAGCATAGCCATAATAATTGGTGCTACAGGCCCCCAAGCTGTAGTGAATCTGTACGTGCCATTATCCCACTCGTTATCGTAGCAGCCCCACTTAGTACCCCAATACTTAGATGCCCAGTCGTACCAATTATCTGCATCATACTTATCAAGTAACATCTTTTGCCTGTCTATGGTCAATGGATAGTGCTTGAAATCATCTGTCTTGTTCTTCTCCATCTGCTTGTCATACTCTGATTGGGTTACAATCCTAGCAGGACTTGATGTGTTGATTAGCTCATCAGGCATGGGCTTGTAGTATCTACATAGCCCCACCTTAGCTATCTCTTCTAACTTCTTACTGTACTTCTCTGACACAGTTATCTGTGCGTAAACGTGATTTGGCATAACTCTATTTGTTTAATTGATTAATAAATTCTACTACCTCTTCATACGCTTCATCTATGGTTTTGTATAGCTTGTAATGAGTATCTTCTCTTGCGTCAGCCATCTTGATAATTACAGGCATCAACCAATCCCATGAGGTGTGGTAGTTGGGTGTGACATACTCGCCCATCTCTTGGTAGTCTTCCATACCCATAAATTCTGCAATTAGTTTATTGTTTTTCATATCTTTATTTAATTAATTGTTTAACATGCAGCCCACCCAATAAATACATAGTGTGTGTCTGTCTCATAATACTTGCACTCTCTCTTGTCTATATTATCCAATGCCTCCTCATAGGCATCGTCATCTTTAGGCTCGGATATCTTACCCTCCAATGAACACGTTGTTATTGTGCCATTGTACGGGTCGTGTCCGTACTCATACACCTCCTCTTCTCTCAAAGATTGGTAGGCTTCTCTTGCTGATTTGTAATGTTTCTTACTTGCATCGTAATGTATACTATTTGCTCCCATAGTTATAGTTTATTAAGTGATTCTTTAATCATTTCTAGATACATCTCTTGCATCTTCTTTTGTTCCTTACATACTTGCTCAATGATAAACGGAAGGTCTTTGTATAGCTCTTCCACGTTTATTACAAGGACCTGCTCGTTACCCACATCTCCATGATTTATTACTAGCTCCCCATCTGAACAGTGTAAGCTGTTTGTTTCTCCTACGTAAACTGATTTGTTTTTTTCCATAACTCTATTTATTTAATTGATTATTAATCTACTATCCCACCTCTGTAGTAATTTTCTATTGTGTGGTGTTTAGGGAAGAATTCTTCCGTATATCTTTTATTGTCTTCATCACTTACAAACTTATAATGACTTCCATTACAGTATTTCAATTGATTATTTAATTTATAATACCTTGCAAAAGATTCGTCTGTGTCAGGCCACTCTTCTGTCTTTACTAATTCACTTTTAGCACCTTTATAAGGTGAGTTCCAATACTCTACTTCCATAACTCTATTTATTTAATTGATTAATATTTATATCGTGTATATTGTGTGGTCTTCTTTACCTCCTCCAATAAACCCAGCGCCTCCATCATTACCCTCATCATCTGATTGTAATACCAGGTATGTTCCATCTGTGAATACTATACATAGTGGCCTCTTGTACCAACCGAAGTCGTCTGCCTCTTCTTTAGTCATGTACCTACATGAGTCTACCTTCTTTCCTTTTAAGATTTTCTCAAATCTGTACCCGTGTTTCTGATCTTCTGATTTCATAGTTAAAATTTAATTTTAGTTAGAAAATATTCATATACTTCAGGTATATGTTTTTTATAGTAAGGTTGCTCTGATGCAACCCACTCTTTTAATGCTGACTCAGAAAGCCAAGGGTGTTGTATAACCTTTAGCTTCATGTTAAACGTAGGTTCTATCTCATCGATAAAATCTCCTACAGTCCAGCCTTCCCAAATGTGTTTATCTCTACTCATAGTTTTTGTTATTATGGGTGTGAACAATCTGATTTAAGTTCTTCACAACGTTTTAATATTTCTTTACTTGTATATGTAATAGAGTCGTCATCGATATCTTTTATATCAGTTAGATACCCCTCATCTATATCGTCTTGTATCTCACATCTATCCTTATACTCCCAAAGGTATTCGTGTATCATGCCATCACAATAGTCACCACCCTTGAACATCCTGGCATGTGTGTACCCTCCCCTAGCATCTGCACCATTATGTATCTGTATGATATGGTAATACTCCCCATCAATAATAAGGTTACTACCCTGTAATATCTGCGATAGGTCAGAGTCTCCGTTGTACGTGTTCCATGTCCTCTCTATCTCTATATCATGTAACTCGTCTAGCATTTCATATGCCTCTGTAGATACACCGTATAGATTACACACCGCATCCCAATTGTCATTCTCATCTTGTAGCCTGTTAAACTCCTCACAGATATCATCTATCTCTAGGTTGTTAGTTAAATAGTGGAATACAGATACAGTCCTCTCTATATCTCCATACCTATAGTCAAATACATAAGACTCCTCATCTTCATCCTCAAAGTCCTGCATTGTTTTACGTTGGTTTCTCTGCCACATTCTCCCATCAGTACCACCACTATCTAAGAAGTGTTTACCTGTGTTCTCTGTTAGCATCTTGTACACTAATTGTTTTGTTTCCATAGTTTAATTATATTAGTTAGTTAATAAGTTCATCTTCGTCTTCATCATAGAAGTCCGAGTGATCTTTACATGCACCACATATATCATCACTTAAATAGCTCGCTTCAGCGTCACAACAAGTACTTAACATATTAGCTCTGATTCATCGTTAACAAAATTATCTAGTATGTACGCACACGGGTCGTCCATGTAGTAGTAGCATTCATCCATTCGTATGTCTAACTCAATGGCTTCTTCATCAGTAAACAATCTCTTGCCGTACCTCATGTCCACCACTTCTTTAGCATATGTTTCGGGATGATATAACAAATCATCCGCTGCTAGTTGGTCAATGAATAACTCAGCATCCTTAGTGCTGGTCACTTCTTTCTTAAAGTATTCTCTCATAACTCTATTGTATTAATTAATAAATTCTTTTTTGTAGTACTCCCATGCTTGCTCTTTTGTGTACAACCTATTGCGATACAACGCGTCTTGTGATGCGTAATAAAAGTTATCATCTTTATCTACATGCCAAATAATATTGTCGCTCACAAGCCAAGCTTCAAACTCTTTTCTTTTCTTGCTCATAACTCTATTGTTTTTGTCTGTATTCATTCAGATGATATTCACTTATTGCTGAGTGGTATGCCCACATACACTTGTTTATAAATACTAATGTAGAGGTCTTATTGCATTCGATTGGAAATGTGTAAAGCATTTGCTTATAAAACTCTGTCATACCTTTGTCGCTTACACACCAATCTTCCTTGAATAGTTCATACTCGTCTCCTTGCATGAAGTTCAACCCCATCACTTTACCATCTTGGTCATACTCTATGTACATCCATCTGTCGTTTTCTTCACACCATTGGTGTACTACCTTGTCTAATTCTTGTATCATGCCTGTTCTCTTTTAAGTGTTATTATTAATGCGAATATATTTGCTAGGCATAGTGCCTGGACATATACTATTTGCTCTATCGTAAATCTAGGTATGCCCTCCCATATTAAGAAGCACCATATACTTAATAGAATTACTAGTGTTGCGTACAATACGTTTGCTGTTTTCATCTGTTTAGTTTTAATCGATTATTATTATTCCACCATAAAAGTGTCCCTGCTCTGGGCAGTCTTTCAGTGTCTCGTTTTCCCAATTACTATTCTTTAATCTTACTAGGTTTGGATATTTCATTCCATCTATTGGCTTGAAAAATATCTCTATACCTTTATCACGTCCTTCGAATCCGTTCATCTCTGCGATTAATTCATAGATGTCCTTACCTCCGAAGTTACCATACCCTTCATAGTTACTCTCTTTCCATACATTTCCTTTGTCGTCTTTCATATAGACTGTGAATGTTGGTCTGTCGTATTGCCATGTGTTTGGTATACTATCTTGTGTGTCTGTTGTAAAAAAGCTAAATACTCCCATCTGTTTAATGTTTAATCGCCCACGATGCACCTGCACCTAGACTAGTTAGTGTTTCCTTTACTCTATTCCACCATGAGTTTTGTATCTCTAGGTCTCTGTACTCTTGTTCTGTATACACGTTTATTGTTACGTATATTATATTTTCTATTAATCTTTTGGTCTCCACTACGTGTAGTCCGTTTACAATTCTGTGTTCCATATCTCTATGTTTAAAATGTTTGACAATGATTTTACTTTTGCTATTACTATTTCTAATTCTTCCATATTATGGGTGTGAACAGGTTAATAAATCTATCTCTCTCTTGATGCCTTGGCTTACTTTCTTGAACTTGTGTATCTGTTTAGCCTCGGTCCAGGAGCAATCATTTTCTTTCATGATGTCTTGCACGACCTCTGCATACATACTCTTTGATTTCAAAAATTTGTCTTGCTGTTTTTTTATTAACATGCTTAGTTCTCCCACTTGTATTCTTTTACGTTTTCCCATTTGTTTTTATTTATCTGTTATTAAATGTTTTACTATTGTTACTATGCACCCGATTGAAATTACAATCATAAGTACCTCTACTATTTCTTTTACCATTTGTTTAATTGTTTTTAATTAATATTTGTTTTAAATAGATACGGCACAAAGATCCCTCCTCATGCCGTTAGTTTAGTTTTATGTATTCTTGTTTCTCTTATCCCTAGTACTCAGTACTGGTCTTGACTCCATACACGAAACTATGTACTTTGCCCATAGCTTAATTTTAACGCGTTGTAATGTTTAGCTTGCTATGCCTCTATTCTATGTGGCTCGTATCCGTCCACACGTCAAATTAATAGGTTGTTAGTTGTCCAATTTGATAGCGTAGGATTGACCATACGATGCAATGATTTTATTGTAGCTAGGATTGACCATAGCTACACCTTTGCGGTTCTATCTCATATTGTTTTGATTTATTTACACATTGTAATTAATTTAAAGCCTTCACACTTTCGCCCACGTATCCCACTTTTTTTTAAAATCCAGCGGATACGGTGTACTAATGCTTCACCATCTTAGTCGCAACTTACACAACTATCTCTTTAATATACAAAACCTCTTACACCGCTATTTCACGTTGTGGGATTGACCACACAACTATTAATTTTTATGTTTATATCGTGGGATTGACCACACGATTATAAAAATCTAGCAACTTTTTAGTAAGACAAAGAACGTTAGTTTAAAGCCTATTTGCGGGCTGTTTGTGGACGTTAAACGTTGAAGTTTACCTTTGTGCTATTTCACACAAATAACGCCCGTTAAATTGTTAATTTATTACCTCCTTAGTTATTGCACATATTATTTTAGTTGTACAATCTTTATCTAGCACTTCAAAATATATTTTTCCTGTGCTTAGGTCTTCAAAACTTTTTGTTATTATATACATGATATTATTTTTAGTTGTTATTACTTTTTTAAGTTTATAAGACTACGCTCAAAACTTTGACCGTCATTTAATTTCATTTTAACAATTTTTTGTATTGTTTGTTCTGCAAAGTATGGGCTATATAAACCGCTTTTTGACGTTCTTACAACTTGCTTAAGTAATGGCAAATACTTTGTCTCATTTTTTAGTAGGTAATTAATAGCTACTTTACATTGATTGTGTAGTACTAAATTCTCAAGGCTTTTGGTATCTACATTATTAAGAGTTGTAGTACGTTTTACCTCAATTAGTATTTTTTTCAAGTCTTTTTTGTACTCTAGATTTTCAACTTTGCGTTTTGCACTTTGCACATTTGCAAAACTTTTGTTTAACGCTCTCTTTTTTGCAATAGCGTCTCTTTGTTTTTGTGTTAATACCTTAGCTACTTTTTTAGTTGCTACTTTTTTTGTTGCGGTAACCGCTTTTAATACTTGTGTTGATTTGTTCATAATAATACTTTTTAAATTGCCTATATATAGGGCTTAATTATGTTGCACGTTTTCGCACAACTTGATAACAAAGATAATATTACTTTTGACTTATACAAGCAAAAAACAAAGAAATATTAAAATAAAAGTAAAATAATTTATAAGTTATTGAATATCAATAGTTTACAAAGCAAAGTTTTTTTGTATTAATTTATAATAGATCTGTATTTTATTTGTTTTTGTAGTTAATTGTTTAAAGTTATAAGTATTAAAAAAGTTAATTATTAGGA
>Ga0115007_10000545_pt1 | contig 24916 bp, 34 predicted proteins | sample ArcOceMetagenome_2_FD_87166 | JGI IMG/M metagenome (GOLD analysis project Ga0115007, IMG submission 87166) | Marine eukaryotic phytoplankton communities from Arctic Ocean - Arctic Ocean ARC135M Metagenome | ecosystem: Environmental > Aquatic > Marine > Oceanic | place: Arctic Ocean | collected...
GCTGGTGGTGGTGGTGGTTCAAATTATCATGGTAATAACAGTCTTAATGCTGCACAGGACATAAATGCGCGGTTGCCAAATGAAACAGGTACTGGTGGTGGCACAAAAAGTACTGAAGGTTACCAGGCTGGTGGCGGAGGTGGTCTTATTACGAATGGTCTTGGTGTTACATATTCTACCGGGTCAGGGGGAAAAAGTTTTGTGAATGAGGGACAGGGAGGTATAGGAGGATATTCGAGTGACAACACAACGTACAGAAATTACGGTGGGTTTGGTGGTGGCGGAGGAAACGGTGCGCATTCTGGCGGTGGTGGTGGAGGTATAAATGGTGGAAGAAGCGGGCACCATTATAATAACTATAAGGGAGCAGAAGGTGGTGCTTCTTATAATACAGGTTTAAACCAAACGAGACAACATCACTCGGGGAGTCATGGCGAAGTAACAATAACACTATTATAATTCATAATGAAAATGGTCATGTAACTATAACAAAATTATAATATGACAACACAAGGAATACAAGAATGGACTGTACCAAAAAGTGGATACCAGAATTAGAATGACAATAAAGAATTTAAATAGAAAGTATTATAAATAATTATATGGATACTCCATTAGTAGGAACTTCTTCACAAAATTATCGTTATTTCTATGTAGCATCGGCGACATCGATAGTAAGTATGGTAGTTTTATTTGTAATTACAGGATATACAGCACATACAGCAACAGAAATAAATGAGGTAATTTCGGATTTAAATAAACTTTTGCCAGATGCGGAAGATTCGTTAAGAATTATAAAGGAAATGTGTCGCCATGAGAATTTTACAAAAATATGGGGTGATATTTGTTAATTAAATATCTAATTTTATAAAAAAATTAGATATTAAAAAAGTAACTAAAAAAAAGGCACTTTTTTTATTTAAAAGACTTAAAAAAAGAAAAATATATTAATTAAATGAGATTAAGGTCAGGTCGTATAATTTATAAAGAGAAAATGGCTGAGATAGAAGTAGCAAATATATTATTAAGTTTAAAACAAAAAAAAAAGTTAAAAGAAGCAATAAAAAAATCATTATTAAAACAAATAAATATTAAAATAAAGAAATAAATATAAATATAAATATAATGAATAATCGTATTTTTGTAATAAATTTAAAAAGATGTATAAACAAAAAAGAAAAAATGAAAGAGAGATTAAAAGGAATAGATTTCAGTATGATAGAAGCAGTAGATGGTAGAGATTTAAATATAGAAAAATTAAAAAAAAAGGATTGTAATATATTAAAAGAATGGAGAGATCCGTGGTCAGGTAGAAATATAACATGGGGTGAAGTAGGTTGTACTTTATCGCATTGTAATATATATAAAAAATGTCTTATGGAAAAAATAGATAATGCAATAATTTTGGAAGATGATGTGTTGTTAAAAGATAATTTTAAAAAAAGATTAGAAATATTATTTGAGAGGTTAAGTAAATATGAGAAATGGGATTTATGTTATTTGGGTAGAAAATCAATGGATGATAAGGATGTAAATGTAGATGAAAATATAGTAGAGACAGGTTATAGTTATTGGACTTGTGGTTATGTTATAAACAAAAGAGGTATGAAAAAAATATTGGATTCAAATATAATGAAAAATATAATTCCAATAGATGAAATAATACCAATAATAGGTAATACATCACCACATAAAGATTATTATAAATTTTTTTCAATAAATGAAAAGTTAAACATATTATCGTTGAAGGATTTGATAGTTCAACCTGAAGAAGCGGCATTTAAAGTAAGTGACACAGAAAATACAAAAGAGGTAGAAACATATTCGGAAGATTTAATGGTATTAACAACAGGAACAGATATGAATGATGGTTTGAAACGATTTGTAAAGTCTTGTAAAGTTTATGGTTTAAAGCATGAAATAATGGGTTTGGGTAAAAAATGGAATGGTGGTAATATGGCAAAGGGTCCAGGTGGTGGTCAAAAAGTAAATTTATTAAAGAAAAGAATAAAAGATATGAAGCCGGAACAAATAGTATTGGTAACAGACAGTTATGATGTAATTATGACCGCAAATAGTGAAGAAATATTAAAGAAATATAAAAAGATGGATTCAACATTAATATTTGCAGCGGAGTCATCTTGTTGGCCAGATAAAGAAAGAGCAAGTTTATATCCTAAACAAAAAAATAGAAAAAATATATATTTAAATTCAGGAGGTTTTATAGGTCCGGTAAAAGCAATAAAGTATATACTAAAAGATATTAAGGATTATGAAGATGATCAAAGATATTATACAAATGTTTTTTTTAGTGATTTTGGTAAAAATCACATAAAATTAGATTATAATTGCGAGATATTTCAATGTTTAAATGATGGTGAGAATGAATTAACAATTAATAAATCAAAATCAAGAGTATTTAATAGAATAACAGGAACAGAACCTTGTCAAATACATGGTAATGGACCACCAAGTCGTAAATTATTTTTAAATAAATTGGAAAATTATTTAATGAAAAATTGGACAGAAACTTGGGGATATAATAAAAAAAATATTTTAAATAAGTGTGATATAAAAGATAATATTAGTATTTATTTATATATTGAAGAAGTGACGCCAAATAGTGAAATAGTAGAAAAAATGGTATATGAAAATTTAAATGAATTAAAAAAACTATCTCCAAATATGAGATATATTAGAGAGACAACAAAATTAACACGAAATGAAGTATTGAAAAGAGGATTAGATTTTGGTGATATAGATTATATATGGATAATTAATACAAAATTAGTATTAACAAATAAAAATACATTAATAAATTTAATATTACAAAATAAAGATATAATAGCACCATTGATATCGAAAAAAGATTTATTCAGTAATTTTTGGGGTGGGTTGGATGATAACGGTTGGTATAAAAATAGTGATGATTATGTAGATATAGCATCAAAAAAAATGAAAGGATGTTGGAATGTACCACATATATCAGGAAATATTTTAATAAGAAAGGATGTAATAAAAGAAGTTCAAAATTTTTATACAAATAATACAAATTCCTATTTTGATGATGATATGAAATTCAATGATAATTGTAGAAAAAATAATATATTTTTGTATTTAGAAAATATGGAAGATTATGGTTATCTTACTGATGGTTTAAAAGATGAAATACCAAAAAATGCAATTCATAAAGAGTTTTATTTATTTGAAACAGATAAAAATGCTTGGGGAAAAAAATATTTACATCCAGATTTTTATAAAATAATTGATAATTGGAAAGAGTTATCTTACACGGAACCTTGTGGGTGGGTATTTGAATTTCCATTTGTAAATGAGTTATTTTGTGATCATTTAATAGATGAAATAAATAATATAAATAATTGGTCACATGGTGGTAATAGTGAAGTAAAAGATAAAAGAATAAATAATGTAGAAAATGTTCCAACCGTAGATATACATATGTCCCAAATAGGATTTAGAAAACAATGGGAACAAATAATTTTTACATATATATCGCATATAGTAAGTGAATTATATTCACCATTTAAAACGAATGGTTTAAATATAGGTTTTGTTGTAAAATATGATATGAAAGGACAAATAAAATTAAATAGACATCATGATGCATCAGCATATAGTTTAAGTATAACTTTAAATACACCAGATGTTGATTTTGAAGGAGGTGGAACAAGATATGTAAAACAAGAAACAACAGTTCGAGGAAAAAAAGGTTATGCAATATTACATCCTGGTAGATTAACCCATTATCACGAAGGATTACCTATATCAAGCGGAACAAGATATATAATGGTAAGTTTTGTTAATTAATAATTCGTTTATTTTATAATTTATAAATAATAAAATAAATTAAATATGGGAAGTGGAATATCAAACACAGGTCAACTTGTATGTCCTGAAGGATATGATAAAGAAAAATTTAAACAAATATTATATTTATATGATAAATTAGATACAAATGGTGATATGGTAATAGAAAAAGAAGAATTATTTATTTTAACAGAACACCATATAAAAAATAAAGGAAAAAAATTAGAAAAAGAGAAAATTATAGTTGAAAATACAAAAAATAAAAAATTATTGACAATAAGTTTAGAATATGAATCACTAAAAAAAAATTTAGAAAAAGAATATCTTAAGAAAAAAGAAAAATATGAAAATACAGAAAAAGATAAGAAAAAAGAAATAGATAATACAATTTTAAGTTTAACCCATCTGACAAAAAGTGAAAAATATGAAATATTTAAACAAAAATTTTGTGATAATGATAATAAATTGGAATTTAAATTATTTTTTGAATATATGAAAGAGAAAACCGAAGATATTGAAAATATAAATTGGAAAACGACAGGTAAATTGGACTATTTATTTTTACCAAAAAATCCAACAATAGAAATATCATCTCCTAATAATAAACCAAGATTATTATCATCGCCATAATTAAATAATTTATTAATAAAATTGACTTCAAAACAATACAATATAATATAATATAATTATGTCAGTCTTTCTATTTAATAATAACACAGCAGCTCTTAATGAACTTTGGTATGAATCGCATGCAAGCATTTTAAAAATGGTATGTATGGAATTAGATGCAACAGATAAGATAGAGGAACTTAGTGATAAATATCTTGGGGAAAAATTAAAAGTAAAAGCTCCAAAAGATCCTAATAAACCTAAAAGAGGAAAGAGTGGATTTATGTTTTATTGTGATAAACATAGACCAAAATTAATTGAGAAAGCCAGAGAGAATGGTGGTAAAGTACAAATAGGTAAAATTGCAAAAATTTTAGGTCAAGGTTGGGGAAAGATTAAAGAAAAAGAGAAATCAAATTTTGATGTATTGGCAAAAAAAGATAAAGATAGATATGAAAAAGAAATTGCAGAATACAATGAAAAAAACGGATTTTAATATAAATAATTGAAAATTGAATAAATATATATTTTTTATATATATTTATAATAACAATTAACACCAAATGTCTCAAATAGCCTATATTCAATATAAGAATGTAGTAAAGGCTACAATAAATTCAAAAAATCAAACAAAAAATGTAGAAAAATTTTATAAAAATAAAGAATTTGTAGATATATTTGAAAAAATATTTAAATTTAAAGGAAAAGAAGACATTTTAATAACAATGTTAAATAATTGGGATAATAATATTAGAAAAGATATAAAATTGTGTTTAAGTGTGGAAAGAGTTATAAAAGAAGAAATTTATGAAATAAAAAGATTAACTTTAAAAGAGATAACAACAATTATTAATATAGGAAAATATGCAATAAAAAAATTAAATTTGATACCTGAAATAGCATTAGCATTTTGTTTAGGAGTATATTATGCTCATTTTATATTTGAACAAACGTCATTATCTTTAACAATAAAAGAAATTTATAATATATTACCCAAAAATATTAAAAAAAAGAACGATTATAAAAAATTTGTAAAATTATTTATAATAAAAGGAACAAGCAAAGAAATAATAGATATTTTGTTTCGTAAATAAAATAAAAATAAAATTATATTATTAATAATGAATAGAGAATTAAAAGAACATGCTCACAAATTATGTGAACAAATAAAAAATTTAACAAATGAATTAGATAATAATATTAAAAGCATTGAAGAAACAAATTTTTTATTTGAAAATGTAAAAATAAATCCTCTTCAAGTTGAAATAAAAGAAAAATCACGACATCCAGCTGGAAAAAAAACATTAAATATAGATAATAGTATGATATATTGGAAACATTCATTAAGATACAGAGGCACTTATTGACTTTTATTTAATAGTTCTATTTGTAGTTTTAACTTTTTAATTTTATCACATAAATCTTTATTTTTTTGTGAAATTATTACAGTATCTGAATATTTTTCTTCATAAACAGGAAACCATGAATTATTTTTATATATAAAAGGACCACAAATATTATGGTATGTATTTCTATAAGTATTAAATAATCTAAAAGCTACCGGTAATGTTTTTGTATCAAAGTTATAAAAATTAATTAAATAACACAATTCTTTTGTTGTTTTACCAGGATTTTCCATCATAAAATTTTGAAACCTTTCATAAAACTCTTCTGTAAAATAAAAATTACAATCTTTTATTTCTTTTTCTGCATTTTGATAATTCAATGTAGGATATTTCTTCTTAAAACTTTGTTTTAAAGACATTCTTAAATATTTATATTATTATAATTAATATATTAAATCAATTTTATATTAATTATATTCATATATTTTATTTATTGCCGTTTTTCTTTTGATTTTTATACAACAAAAATCATAAGCAAAAGAATATTTATGGAATAATAAATCATTTTTAGTACAACTGGGACAATAACAAATATCTGTTTTTTTTAATTTCCATTTGTCCATACATGATTTATGATATAATTTTCCACAATTACAACATTTAATATGTGTATTATTTTCATCTACTTTATGAAAACATATAACACATTCATTATGTTCATCTTCAGGCATTTTCATATAATTATTCATTTAATATTTAAATATTTTTTAATTTCAAAGCACATTACTAATTATGGTATTGTGTAAGCCAATATGAACTGGTCCTGCTTCCACATCTGTCGGCTTATTTCTTTTTACTTTTTCCTCAGCCGATAACATATCATAATCTATTACATTAAAACTTGAAAATTCTGTCATATATGCACTTAACGCTTTATCATTTTCTATTGAATGTGCCGAAATATAATAACAATTATATAATTTCATTAATATTAATAATATATAACTTGAATAAGGTGCCAATCCTATTTTCCAAAATGTTTCATCATTGTAAAGTACTACATTTGACAAAATAAAATTAATTAAATACACAAATAAAGTAGCCTTAGTTATATTACTGTATAATCTGTTATGATAATGTAGGGACTTTAATAATTTCGGGTTTTCTTTTAAAATTATGGCTAAATTATTATCTCCAACATCGTGATTTATATCAAAATTATGAACGCAGAAATTTTCACGACGTAATTCTATTAAATAGGTTAATAAGAAAAAACCTATTGATGCATAATTAAACCCTAACGCAGCTCTATTAAACATATCATCCGTTACTAAATTTTGCTGAACTGTACATACATTATCATCACAATTACGTGGAACAAATATTAAAAGCATTGATCCCATTATCACTTTATAACTTTGTAACAAAAATAATATAAATACCTTAATACGCTCTTTATTATCTACATCTAATTTCATTATATATTTTCAAAGTAAAAAAATAATATTAGAAAATTGAAAGAAATCATCACAATAAATATTGTAATAAATTAAAATAAACCTACAACCTTGTAAAAATAAATATGGTAGAACTTTGTCTAATTTGTTCAGAAGAATTGACTATTAAAAATATTGTTAATCCTGAATGTGGTCATTCAACATGTAAAGATTGTTTTTGGAAATGGACTAAACAAAAAAACAGTTGTCCCTTTTGCAGAAAATCTTTATTGCATGATGATAAAGAATTGCAGGATATTCAACATATGAGAGGATTGTTGGAACATAAAACAAGAATTATTCGAGAGATTGAAGATGGTTATGATGAAAATGATAAATTGCAGAGAAAAAAACAAGAGATAAAGCTCAGTATTATTGAAGAATCCGAAGAGTTGTGTAGGAAAAAACAAGAGAGGGGTGCTATTGCAAAAAATATTCAAGACATATTAAGAATTAAAAATAAAATTTCACAGTCACTTGGAGGAACATATTGTACTTACCAACATTTTAAAAAAATAGTTGAAGCACGAGAAATAAAATCGAGAAAACGTAGAAAAAAAATCGATAGGTTAAGCAGATTCATACCATCCAGATACCAAGCAATGTGTATGGAAGTATTGAAGGATATTAAAATTTTGGGGATGCTTCATATAGGATACAGGTCGTGTCCTTGTCGCGAGTGCTCTCGCAATTCTCATCTTGAGAAAGTTTATGAAATTAATAATAAAAGAAAAAAACGAAAAAAATTTCGAAATGAAAGATTGAGAGAAGGTTCAAATTTTGATTTGGAAATTTTATTCAAAGAAGAACTTGAACAGTCAGATTGGGCTTCTATCCCTCAACAAGACCAAATTATGGAGAATACTTTCAGAGACTATTTCTTCAGAGATAACCGACTTGGACTAATTGAAGAAGAACAAGATATAATTAATAATTTTACTGTAGAAGAAGAAAGAATTATTTTAGATAGAATATTTTCCAGCGAAGAAGAAAGAAGATTCTGGGAGGTGTACACGATTGAATGAGATAAAGTATAAAGTTATTAAATTTTTTTATAAAATTGAATACTCATTTTAATGTATTTTTATAATGAAAACAAACATGTCTAATTGGAATAGTTCAACACCTTTGCCACATGACTCAGATTCTGATTCATCTATCTCAAATGCTACAGTGGAGATTTCGCATCATAACCCCGATTCATCATCTATGATTGCAGGGCAGATGATATTTAGTGATTCTTCTAATGAAGAGGAAAAAATAGAAGAAGGAAAAGAAGACATCCAAGAAGAAAAGTATCAGGAAACTGGAGTAGAATGTCAAACTGACGAAGTTACATGTGCTATTTGTTATACAGACTTGTATGTAGGTAATAGTGTGACAACAAGATGTAATCATAATTATTGTAAAACATGTTTCTTTAGATGGATTGAAGTAAATGCTACTTGTCCTCAATGTAGAGCTCCTATTGATTCTAATACCAATTTAACTGATGAGCAAATTACCAAAGAAATGGGCGAATTATATCAAACGTATCAACATTATTTAATAGAAAATCAACGTTTATATAGAGAACAACATCGTTTATGTTCTGATATCTTAGGAGAAAAAGATAAAATGTTTAAACTGAAAAATACTACAAATTCTTTGCTGAGAAGACAAATTCGACTTAGAGAACAAATAGATATAACACGTGGATATAATGAAGGACAACTTGCGGCTATACATAATATTAAAAAAAAACATACTAATGAAGAATTTACAAGTAGGATATTAGAAACTATGAAAAATAATCCACCATTTATGAATGGATTTTATAAATCTTTGCATACGGAAGAAAAATTATTAAAAAGCTTTAAAAAAAATATACTTACAAGATTAGAGGAAGAAAATATGGAAATTTATAATTCAAGTTGTAATATATAGTTTTTGGATGAGTAATAAAATTAAACAAAGAAAGTAATATTAAATTTTTTTTGAAAATTGAAACAATATTATTATCAATAATTGTTGGTATATTATCTTTATACCATGAGTTCTTCAATCACTACTTCCAGTCTTATTGTTGGTACTCCTGAGTATATTTCAAGCAAAAATCATACTCATCCAAAAACGTTTTCAAAATATGAATGCGATTCTTCATCAATTCCTAAGCAGAAGCTAACGCGTCCGATACAATATTCAAAATTCAAAAAAATTCAAGCCAAAATGATGGATAATGGGTGGCGTCTTTGTGAAGGAGAAAATGGTGAAAAAGAGTTCTTCGTTCATCCTACCTATCCTGATACTAAATTCCCAGCCCACTTTGTAAATTTGGGTGATATGATATTCATTCTTCCTATTGTGAATATGGAAAATGATAAGAATGGACTTGGGTGTTCTTTTATTGTAAAACCAGGAATGCGCTATTCTGTTTTACAAAGTAATGAATGGACATCTTATTGGAGTACTCGTATTGGAAAACGCAGGGCGAAATATCATAATTATCTCGATGAACGTGAGCAAAAAAAACAGGTATTTGATGAGGAGGCTGTTGAAATCCTAAAGCAAAAAAAAAATATTAACTCAAATCTGTAAATAAAATTATATGAAAATTGAATTGAAAAAATTTTTTTTTTTTTTTGATAAACAATGTCATCACGAATTATAAACTGTCCCTTATATGGATTTATTAATATAACCCCAAGAATGGGGTTTATAATAGATACTCCTGAATTTAAACGGTTACATAATTTACGTCAATTAGGAGCTACTTATTTAGTTTATCCAAGTGCAAATCACACAAGATTTGAACATTCCTTAGGAGTTAGTCATCTTGCAAAAAGATTATTACTCTCGTTAAGAGAAAAAAATACAAATAGAAATATAACTGATGAATTAATAGAATTAGTACAAATAGCAGGATTAATTCATGATATAGGCCATGGTCCTTTCAGTCATTTATATGATGATTATATTATTGGTACAAATGATATGGAACACGAAGAAAGAGGAATTGAAATATTTAAAAAGATGGTAAAAGAAAATACAATGCCATTTACTCAAGATGAAGTAACATTTATTACTTCATTAATAAATCCTAATGAAAATACAAAAAATAATTGGCTTTTTCAAATAGTGGCAAACAAATATTGTTCGATAGATGTAGATAAAATAGATTATATTCAAAGAGATAGTTATCATTTAGGTTTTGGATTAAGTGAAAAATATGAAAGATTGATTACAATGTGTGATATAAAAGAATTTGAGGGAAATACAGTATTGGCTTGGCCAGATAAATTACAAGACGAAATAATATCATTATTTGAAACCAGATATAGATTACATAAAAAAGTATATTGTCATCATACTGTAAAATCGTGCGAATATATCATAACAGATTTATTGAATAATATTATATCTAATTGTAATTTGGAATTTAAATATTTATATGATGATATAATTTCATTTCCTTTTACTCAAACAATAAGAAAATTAAAAGATAAATTAGACAAAAGAGAACTTCCAAAAATGATAGGTGAAAAAATTGTAACAGTTTGTAAAAATGATATGAGTAGATGCAACAACGCAGACATCGAACAAAAATTAAATGAAATTATTAATATACTTACTATTGATGGTATTACAAATAGAGGTATTATGAAATGTAAAATTGGATTTATCAGCGGTAATGGAGTGAATCCTTTAAAAAATGTAGTATATTTTAATAAAAATAAACAAACAGCATATAGAATGAAAAATTATGCCAGTTTTATGGCTCCAAAGAATTGTCAAGAATATATTTATAGAATTTATATTGATAATGAAAAGGATTTGGATAAAGCAAAGCAATTGTGGTGCGATATTATAGAATATTGAATATAATTTATTATTATAAAATTTTTTTATCTAATTATATTTAAAGTTGAATCGTGTGAGAAGGTTGTGACCACCAGGGTAAAACTGTTCTATCATAAATAATATCTTCTTCTGAATCAACAAGTTCGGGCATAGAATCATATTCATCATCGTCGCTCAAATCATCATCACTGGAAAGAACAGCAGGTCCCAACAGTTCTCCATTGTCGAGCAACTCCAAACACTCAGGAGACATATCCCCATAATTAATATCTGTGAAGACGTTAATAATATCAACCCAATATAATGATAAATCTTGTGTGAAGAGTGTTTGCAAATCGTTGAAAAGACGATGTACTTCGTTTGTATTATCAAGACCAGTATGTTCGATTATATCATCAAAGTCTTCTCTTCCTAAATATTCTATAAGACGTTGTGCACACTCTTGAATATCATCGTTTTGTTCTTGGTCATCTTCTTCTTCAAAGGTTTCTAACCAATTGTCGTGTTCCTCAACCCAGTTAATATCAGGATTAGCAAGATAGTTAATAAAATCATTAACAGCTTGAGCTGGGCATAGATGAAGTATCAAACTTCCCTCTGATACGTTAATTTCATCTTTTTTTTCAGGTTGAATCAAAATAATATGAGCAATTTTTTGAGGGTTATGCATAGCGTTTGAAATATTTTGAAGCCATTGGGCAACAAGAAGTGAATGTTTATCAAGCACAAATGATGAAAGCTGTTCAATCATAAAAGTAGGTCGTGAAACTTTGCTAATATTCTTGAGATGATTAGTGACTTTGGTAAGGTAGTAAGGCATAGTGAAAGGTAGTTGTTGTTATGAATACTAATAAATTAACAAGAAACTTTTGATTCAATTTTCCAAAATAAGGCACTAAAAAAAATGAACTTGGCTCTTTATATTAATTTAATTAATAATAGGATAGTAAAATTTATCAGGTTCTTTTGTATAATAAACAGAAATGTGGTCAGTATATTTAGTATGAGGTGATGGTGGATTATAGTTGGGTGGTAATACAAACCTTCCAGATGAAGGTGTTGGACAAATTTTTTGGGCATTTTTTTTAGTTAATTTATCTGTCAATATAATTCTATTAATAGTAGCATTATTTGTATAATTTTTTAATTCTCTATTTACATTATTTAAAAGTTTTATTCCATTGAAAAGGAAAACAGCAGAGGAGTTTGAGAATCCCAAAAATAGCATTTGATTGTCTTCTTGCATGCTTTTAAATTTCTCAATAAGACTTTCATAAGTATCTGGACTATTTTTATATAATAGTTGAAATGGAGAACAAGTAGCAACATCAAAACTTGGACCTAAATTTACAAACGCATTATCTCTATGCCGACTTGAAATATAAAGGTCGTAGTCTTTACTACCTTCCACAGTTGTAAGGGACAACATAGTATTCATTGTTAGTTTTATAAGATTGTATTTGGGTTTATTTTGGTTCAATTTTCATAATATAATACTTTATATGTTGAAAAATATAATAGCTTGTATTAAAAATAATAAAATAGTATTTATTTTATTAACAATTTTAATAATATATTTACTTTATACAAATTTTAAGGAAGATGAAATAAATATGGAAACGGAACAAAGTGATATACAGGAATCATTTATTTCAAGTGATGCATTTGTAGGACGAAAAAATGGATATGTATTTAAAAATGATAAACAAGGATTAGGGTATTATATTGATAAAATTGAATAGTAATATTGACTATATTAAAAAATATATTCAATATGACAAGTACATGGAAATCTAAAACTTGGTCTTTAACTATAGGTAATGGTGGGGAAAATCATACAGGTATGGAATTTTTGGGTAATTTAAGAAAAAAGGGAGAGGGTTGGGATATAGATACACTTTTACGTGTAAAGTCAATAGCAGAACATTATTTTAAAAAGGAAGTAGAATTAATTAATCTTAATGAACATTGCTTAGAAGGTGTTGAGATTCCTGAAAAATGTGAGAAACCAAAAGATGCTTATTTAATGATTATAAGAAATTATTTGCATGAAGATATTCATAAAGATTTTATTAAAGAATTACAAAGTTATGAATGGGATAGAAAATATTATGATGTTAGGAGAAAAAAGGTATTAAATAAGCGAGCAAGAGAGAATGTTTGTTATGGTAAAAAAAGTAGAGAAGCAAATTATGAAAATAAACAAGGAACAATTATAGGATTTGACCAGTCTCAATTAGTTAAAACTTTATTGGATAGTGTTGAAATTTTGACGAAAGATAAAGAGTTAATTGTAGAAGGAAATGGTTATGGAGATGGTTGTGGAATTGGACCACATGGAGATACGGAAAGAGTCTGTGTAGCTTGTTTAAGAGTAGGAGAATCAATGCCAATGAAATTTGGTATGTTTTGGAATTGTAATTTGAGAGGAAAATCTTTTCAAACTACCATAAATGGAGGAGATTTATATTTTATGAGTGAAGAGGCTGTTGGTGCGGAATGGAAAAGGAAAAGTAAGTGGATTTGGCGACATTGTGCAGGAGCTCCAAAATATTTAAAAATGAAAGGTGAAAATTAATTATTTACATATAGGTCCATAAATAGCCATAATTAAACAGAAAACTGGGAAAATTAATAAACTACTAACAAGAATTTTGAAGGGTATGTAAAAAGTATATCTTGCACATTTAAAAGCACACGATTTATCTCTTTTTGCTAATTTTTTTTTATTATCTTCAAATGTAACAAAGAAATTATCATAAATATCTTCGGCTACTTCAGGTAAAAATTTAAAATACATTTCCTCAAATTCATTATCTAATTCCATTAAAAATTCCATAGCAATAAGATTTAATATCATTTCAATAACAGAATCTGTAGAAAAAATAACCCATAAATTTGCAAGATAAACAAACAAATTAAACCCATATTCCTGAAATGTATCAAGCATAACCCAAAAATCTATACTTGGTGTCATTCTATTTGATCTTGTTCTATCAGTTAAATTATCCCATAAAAAGAATGATCTAACAAAATATACTAAGCTTGCCGCAAACATAATAGCTTTTTTTTCCCATTGAGAATCATTAGGACATAGGCCCTTATCATATTGTTTAATTTCATAGCTAATAAAAGCTATATAAATTATCCATTGTGATATAAAAATAAGAATTGGTAAAAAAGCGAGCAATGAGAAAGTATGCGAACAATAAAAAGCATTTTTTTGTTTTAAAATTTCATTTTTATGACCCTTTTTCCAATGCCATTTAAATAGGGAAAACATTCCAAATTTTGGGTCATTTAAAACAATTTGAACTTTATCATCTTGACTTAAATGTTCTATATAATTTTGGGGTGTTTGGCAAGCAGGTAAAATCTTTTTTGAATGTTCGGTTCCTATTAATAAATCATCCTTAAATTTCGCTTTTACTTGAGCAGTACAAAAACTTAAATTATCACATATTGAGAAACAGCATTCAGCACATGGCATATATATATATTTTTAATTTTATGGTTTTAAATATATTTGATATATCCTATTGATATTATAGACTATCTATGTAAATAATAAAATATCAACAATATTTTAGTTTTCTCTTATATTTTTCAACTCCCTTAAAAATTATTTGGAGAGAAATTTACCTTTATCTTTATTTAAAATAAAATTATTTTTTAATTTTTTTAAATAATCACGAAAATCAGTTTTTAAATTTGGATAAAGAAAATTAACATATTGATTTTCTAATAGTTTCTCAGCCTGTTCATAAGTAATATTAATTTTTGAAGGATTATTATTATTAATGAAAGGCTGATTTACCTGCCAAGTTCTATATTTTCCATGTTCTTTATTGTCAGGCTCTTTTTTAATAGGAATATTTTTATAATTTATATCAACAATATTTTCATATTTTGAATTATCAAAAATGTTATTATTATAATTAAGACCTATAGAATTTAAAATATTTTTTAATTCTTGATAATCATTATTAAATATATCTTCATATCTAATTAAATATGTGTTTGGATGTTTTTTGAAATATTTAAAATACTGAAACATTTTCATAGTTTCAGTATAATTTTCTATAGAATGATTATTATCAATATTAAAATCATGTCTTTTATTTAAAGATGAAAATACGTAAAATGGATTTCGAATAATAAAAATTTTATAATAATCATTCCAAGAGTGAGAAGAAAAAAAATGTCCTCTTGTAAATGGTGTTTTACATACTGCAAATTTTTTTGTTATTTTTTCATCAATATAACTGCATTCAGGTATAATTTCCTGAACTTCGTCAATATGACCAATGATAGATTTTAATATTGTAGTTCCACAATGTGGAAAACCAAAAATTATAATTTTATTCATAATATTATAAATAAAATTATTTATTTATATCTTCCTTTATTTAATTGATATCTTGTTACAGTAATTTCACTATTATCGGTATTAAAGTATTTTTTTTTTAATCTACAAACTTTACAACCCTGTGTAGATATACGAAAGGCACTTTCATCCCCTCCAATAAATCTTTGTTTTTTACATATACAACATTTTTCACTTATTGGCATTTTTTTATAAAAATTTTTTATACAAGTATTTCCCATATATTATTAGTAGAGAAAATTGAATCATAAATAATATGTAATATTATTACAGATAATAATATGGAAAGTTCTTGTAAAGAACTGTCGCATTGTATGGAAGACACACTTATAAGCGATCAAGGTTCTGATGGATTGACAATAATATTAACATTGTTTATTATGTTAATATCATTTATTCAATCTTGTATTGAATATAGGTTTGATATAAATGATTAATAAACTTTATTTGTAGTTATTATATTTTTCATATACAATTCTTTAATTTTTTCATTAGTTTTATTAGATATTGGTACATATTCAATAATTAATTTATACATATTACGTTTATTTGATATATTTGATGGTGCGGGTATTTTATAAAGAAATTTTGCAAATTTAAATTTATTAAAATTATATATGATTCTGGGACCTGATGCAGTAATATATAATTTTGGAATATCTTTTAATGTTTCATTAAATTTTTGAATATGAATATCATTTTTTAGATGTTTTCCGTGAATTTTAATATTATGAAACAAGTATGTTTTAATTTCTCTCCAAATTTCATCTATAATCCAGTAATTCATAAATATATATATTTTATATATATATTTTATATATATATATAATGACAGAATCCAAACCTCATATTTCTTTAGGTTTTATAATAAGTGCAGGAGTATTTACATTAATAACAGGATTAAAAATTTTATTTGATAAAAAGAAATTAAATAGAGCGAAAGAGTTATTTTCCAAAAAATTTTTTTTAATAAATATGGTTGTAATAGCTATATTTAGTTTTTATGCTTTAAATTTGGAAGAAAAAGATGAGAAAGTAGATAATTTACAACTATCAATAAAACATGGATTATTAGGTTTAATAATAGCAGTACTTGCTAATATTGATTTAGTAGTTACTCCATTTTGGTTAATATTTTTAGCCTCGTATTATTTGGGAATGGGTTAATTAAAGATTAAATAATTTAATTTATCTTTTGTTTTTTTAAGTGCAACGGAGAAAACGATAGCAATACTGACAGGTATTCCAATTAAATTTTCCCCATCTTTTGAGTGGTGAAATGGTTTATAGTTTTTTGTGTATTTAAAAAGAAATGGTACAATTTTTGTAATTTTGTTAATGTAGTAAATAGAAATGATAATAAAAATAATTTCTATAATAGTTTTTACTAAAATGGTAAAGTACTGTTCGTTAAAATTTAACTCAAATGTATATTTATTTATTATTTTTCCAAAGAGTATGGTGATTAAAGCGGTAATACTTCCATGTTGTGAAAGATGTAATAGTTTTTGAAACCGTATATGGGATATTTCAAACAAACTTTTTAAATGAGTAATATCAAATATCATAATATTTATATACATAATATTATATAATATTATGGGTATATGTTGTTCAAAAAAAAAGGATAAAACATATTTTGAAATAGTAGAATTAAAACAAGTAACAATTGAACGAATAAGTGATTGTGATTTATGTGATAGAAAATCTGTTTTAGGTTATCATATTAATTCAGTAATGGAGTATAAACGTATATTTATATGTATGGTATGTAAAAACTTAAAATAGTTAGTTAAAACAATATTAAAGATATTATATTATTTAATATTGTGAAGCATAAGAGTTCTTGTGAAGCATAAGAGTTCTTGTGTAGCTCAGTTTGGTAGAGCATCGGTCTTATGAGCCGAAGGTCTTGGGTTCAAGCCCCAACACAAGAATACGGGAGCACGGTTACAATTGACAGAAACAATTAAGACTCAAAATCTTCAGGCTAAGTATGAGTCAAGTAGTATGTATTGTCAGTAAATTCCAGGATTCCCGAGTGGTCAAAGGGGGGCGACTTAAGATCGCTTGCATATGCTTCGTGGGTTCGAATCCCACTTCTGGAATTTATAAAATTTTTATGCGTAAAATATTAAAAATTAAATTACTTTAGAATATTAGTAAGCCGTGCCGCTATAGCTCAGTAGTAGAGCATCACACTTGTAATGTGGAGGTCTTGGGTTCAATCCCCAATTGCGGCTATGCGGCTGTGATGCCGGAGTGGTTAACGGGTCAGACTTGAAATCTGATGGGCTTTGCCCGCGTAGGTTCAAATCCTACTCACGGCGTAAAGTTATAGAGGTTACGGTCATACTCATGTGGTCGGTACATAACAAATAGAGAACTAGTTCAATACCGCATGTACAGCGGTATTGACTAATACCCGCGTTCTCCAACGCACCTTTAGTGTAGTGGTAACATACTTCCCTTCCAAGGAAGTGCCCCGGTTTCGATTACCGGAAGGTGCAATGTTATTAATGACATGTTAAATTTTACTTTTTGAACTACGTTTTGGCATTTTATCCCAATTCATTATTCTTACTCTTCTTGGACGTTTTTTAACCTGAATACCAAATCTAATAAGGAGATATATTAATAATGATAATCCAACAAATTTTGTAAATGAACCTATTATATTTTCTAAATCTAATTCTACTCCAATTCCTGGTATATTAATTTTATATTCTTGATCCTTTTTCTTTCCCCCATTTTTTGTAATTTTTTTTATTAAAGGCTTTAAAAATGGTAATAAAATATCTTCAACTAAATTATCAGCTATATCTTTTAAACTTGCTCCTACCATTAATCCAATAGCTACCGGTAAAACATTGAATTTTTCAAAAACATGTAAAATTCCAGTTCCTTTAGATTTATCATACATATATATATATAAATATATATTTTTTGGCTCTTCGGTGTAGTGGTAAGATGTGAGAACTTAAGCTCTATATGGTCCATTCACTTAAATGAATGTTGTATTATAACACCCGCGTGGCGTAATTGGATAGCGCGTCCGCCTTCTAAGCGGAAGCTTCTGGGTTCAAGTCCCAGCGTGGGTATTTATTTCATTATTTTATATACAATAACTTAATTTTGTATATAAAATTGATATTAAAAACATATATGAATTATTATATTATATTAATGTTAATTGAGTTTGAACAGTCTATTATTAATAAAGATTTTGTACATATTAAAAACGATACAAATTTATTATCATTTCATAAAAAATCAGATACATTATCACAAATAAATCTTAATTTTAATAATGGAATTTACAAGTTTTCATTTCCTATCAATGATATTCATTATTCAACCACATTTACTGATAAAAAAAATTTAATGAAATATATGAATTTTATTATTCATTCGCATAAATTTTAATCAGATTTATATCCTTCTTTCTCATAGAGATAATGATCTATCATGGTTTGTTTTAACCTTTTTTTCTTTGGCGTCATTTCTCTATTATATTCAAAATTGGAAACATGTTGGATCATAGAGAATACCAGAAAACATAAACTCATAAAACATGTTCCATATATCACAACCGGAAATAAAGTATAGATAAGGTGTAAGATGCTCATCATAATATATCATTAATCAACTGATATATTAATAAATCAATTTTAAAAAAAATGATAGGGGAGGAGGAGGATGTTAGTTCTTGTTTTTATAGACCACATTCGCGTGCTTTTTCTCTTTTTTTTTTTTGAATTTCAATACAATATTGGTCAAGTGATACAGAACAGTCAAATTTCGAGTGATGATGGATAGTATCGTTTTTAGTTGGTTCTTTAAAGGTTGTAATAAATCTGTATACATCCACATCTTCTTTTTGTCCAATTCGATGCGCTCTTGCAACTGCTTGGTCTTCCACTGCGGGATTCCAATGAGGTGTAGTAAAATACACCTCAGCAAAATGTTGCAAATTCAAACCCTCGCAACAGGTCTGGATTTGAGCAATCAATACCTCTGGTTTGAGAAAGGAATCTATGATATTCAGTATATCTTCGTGTGAATTTTTGAGATTTTGAAATACGATTTCTCTTGTTTCTTTGTCCATTTTATTTTGAAGAGCAAATCTTCGTTGTTTTTTTGTAGTAGAACCGTTAATTACAGCAGACCCAAGTCCATTCAACCAGAGTTCTTTTTTCAAGTACTCAATTTCAGCTCGGAACATACAGAATATAAGCTTGCCTTTTCCACTGTTTTTGTTGTTAATTATCGTATCTACAACACACGATAATTTACTATCTGTTAATCCGGAACTGATAGGAGATGCGTCATAACCTATTTCATATGCTCTTTTCCGCAGGGCTCTTTGTGCCAATACTGGCAAGACACAACTCTGTCGCATCAACATCAACCATGTAATACCTTGTCCAGTCATTGACCCTAAGTTGCGGATAACATTATCCACGTTTCGAGTGGTCACAGGAACAAAGTTCATGAGACTATGGATATTTCGAACAAATCTTTCCTCTTCTTTACTTTTCCATTCCACTTCAACAATATGTTCGTTTAATTTCGGCATTACAATACCTGTTTCTTTTTTTGTTCTTTTAAGAACGATTTCCTTAATTATAGCTTTTATTTCACTGACTTTCGACGAGAATGTTGAACCAACCCCCTGAATAACACACTGATTATAGAAATCTCTCATCTTATTGTTTATTGGGGTGCCCGTGACCATCCACTTAATATCAGCTTTCAGTTTTTTTGCACCCTTAAAAACGCCCGTATTATGATTTCTAAGATAGTGTGCTTCATCATAGATAATTCTATTCCAGTTTTTCTCCCAAAGTTTGCAAGAGTATTCAGGCCTTCCCTCAGATACTTTTCGTGTTGCAATTATACCATAGGTAGTAATAACAATACGACAAGAGTCAAGTTCTTCAGCGCTAATATGCTTCGCTTGTGCTCCATGGTAAATAATAGCTTGTACTCCAGTAAAACGGAGTATAGCTTTTTCCCACTGCTCCAACAAAGATTTTGGTAATACGATGAGGGTTTTTTGTTCCGGTCCCTTGGGATGAAGAATCATTGTAGCAATAGTGAGTATAGTTTTACCTAACCCCATCTCGTCACAAATAAAGCCTCCTGCAGGACCGACACTCGGATTTAGCTCACGTTCCATAACCCAATCTATACCTTCAACTTGATGAGTCTTGACATCCAATCCTTTCATATCACACCACACAGAGAACATTTGAGTAAAAGGAAAAGACATAGTTTTTAATTGAGTTGTTTATTTTTTTGTGCCATTTAGTTGTCGGATTTTTTTTTTTTCAATTTTATAAACATTTTTTTTTCGGAAAAAAAAGTCGAAATTCAGAAAATTGACGAGAATTTTTTCCGACAAGAATCTCAACATACAACATACAACATACAATCTTGTTTCTAAAAACATACTTATTCAATCAAACTATGGCTTCTTTCACCATCAATTGCTCTCTCAAACATCGCATCGCAGCGGTTCGTATGGGTTCTTGGGCGAATAAAATCTCTGTTCCTGCTCACAAAAACGGTGAGTGGCAAAAAGTTCAGTACAAGAATACGCGTACCAAAACCCAACCGCAGACACCTTCCCAACTTTCTCCTGCTTTCCCAGCTATTGGAAATGCTGTTGCCCACAAAGCAATTGGTTCTTGGGGCAAGAAGCTGAAAGTAACCAACGCGGATACGGTTCGAGGTGGTGGTACTGTTATCAAGTGTGGGTTCAAGAAAAGAGTGTCGTCGAAGACTCATGCGCGTTCTTGTGCCTACTGTCACGATGAGGAAAACATTCATCACATTCGCGATTGTCCTATTCTTGCTGCAAAGAACCGCGTTCGTACCGAATCTAAGAAAAAACAGAAGCAAGAGATGCGTTCTGCTCAACTCGAACAAGCGGAGGCTATTCTTGCTGCCAAATTTGCCCATCATCCTGTTGATGAGGCTATCAACCGGGGGCACGTTTCGGTTCGTTCCAAGGACAACCGCTTCGACGGATTCGATGACGATGAGACTTTTGTCACACGCAAGCGTGTCAGTTTCAAAGGAGATGACATCGATACTCTCATGAAGCCTCCTTGCGAAACGAAGATTTTCAACGCGGATGCTCCTGTGACGGCTATTTCGAGGGATGAAGAGAACCAAGCCTATCCGGAGGAGGAGGAGTATCTTAAACTGAAACGAAGCAAGACCGCATGGAAGCCCAAGTTTCAGATTACCTCTCCAGGTCCTCATCTGACCGCATCCAAGAAGAATGTAAAAAAGGAGCGATGGGCTGATATCTGTGACGATGAGAGCGATGACGAAGACGAATTTGACCAATTCTGTCGTCCAACCACCGATAACTCAGCTTGGTAAGTGTACATATAAAATTCAAAAAAAAGTAAAAAGTAAAAAAATACAAAAAACAAATAAAAAGGCGAAAGCCAAATTAGATATGCCCGAGTGGTCAAAGGGGACAACCTGAATGGTTGTTGGTATTATTACCACGTAGGTTCGAATCCTACTATCTAAACGGGGAGACCCATTTTTTTATACAGTATTTACAAATCTAAAATGTAAATTAATGGTTGATTCTTTACTTATATCATAGTCTTGTAATATTTTATCACTATCAAAATCTAAAATTTTATTATAATGCAAATAATAATCTCTTGGGTCAATATTAAACACATTACTAATAATCAAATATAAGGTTCTAACAGAATCAGTTGTTTTTATTAAATTCAGGGTTGTTGTATTACAATCTTCTTGTCTTGATATTCCCTTTATAAATATTTGCATATAACATTATATTATCTTTATTATTTAAATATCTTGATAAATGACATAAAAAAAAGACAAAATATTAAATTAGATATGGCAAGTGAAAAAAGAATAAAGAAAGAATTAGAAAATTTCAATAAAGACCCTCCGGCAAATTGTAGTGCTGGACCCGAGGGAGATGATGTATTTCATTGGACTGCTACTATTATGGGACCAGTTGGAACACCTTATCAGGGGGGTATTTTTTATTTAAATATTACTTTCCCTGCTAATTATCCTTTTAAACCACCAAAGCTTGCATTTGTAACTAAAATTTATCATCCAAATATAAACAGTAGTGGTGGTATTTGTTTAGATATATTAAAGGATAATTGGAGTCCAGCTTTGACAATATCAAAAGTATTAATTTCTATATGTTCTTTATTAGATGACCCCAATCCAGACGACCCTTTAGTTCCAGATATTGCACATCAATATAAAGATAATATTGAAGCTTATAAAATTACCGCAGCAGATTGGACACAAGCTTATGCTATGGGATTATAAATATGAATTAATAATATCAAATCATATTAATTAACCTCTTTGAGAATTTCGAGAAGTTTTTAAAATTGCTAAACAACATCCGACCGCAGCTTTTTCAACGACATTAATATTTAATTCACCTTTTGAAGCTGATACAACTAAATCTATAACATCGCCTATAATTCCTTCATCAATCATATTTAAAAGTAATGTTTCTTTATCATCAGAAATAGGTGCTTCAACAACGATTTTTCTAACTATTTTTCCAACAAGTTTTTTTTGCTCTTCACCTTTTAACGCAGTTGCTTCAACAATTTCCATTGCTAATTTAATAACAAGTGTAATATTTTTACTATTAATAACGATACCCATAGAATTTATTTTAGTTTTTAGTTTTGCAAAACAATGATCGAATGCTTCTCCTAATACAAGATTTTTGCTTTCTCCAGAACTCATTTAAAAAAATGAGTTAAAAAAAAATTTGTAAATAAACGCAAATATTAATTAGCATCATCATATTCAATTGGTCATTGACCTAATTGCTCTCTGCTGAGAGTCGTATAACACGATGTTTGTCGCATTAGGTGCAGCAAGTAAAGTATCAGTCCGAGAACACTCATCATCTCCATTGTTTCTTTGAAGACCAGTTGAACGAAGAGCTAAATAATTTAGGACGTATATATATATATATATATGTCTAATTATCAGTCTAATCAGTCAGGGTGGGGTACACCTGAGGCATTGCAACGGCTGACCAGCTTTGACCCTGCGAATTTCAACGACGACTCCTCATCTTCCTCATCCTCCTCATCTTCCTCATCTTCCTCCGTTGATGCTATGGGATATGCGAATCCTTTTGAATATGCCTTCGATGATAAAACACGAAAATATTTTCAAATGGATAAACTCACCAACGACCAAGCACAAGTGAATACCGAAAATCAATTGTTTCGCCAAAATAATAATATAAAATTAAGAAATAGTACCGCAAATGGGGTAATAGCCGAGGAAAACACAGCTGAGATTTTAAAGCTCATCAATAATCCGGCGAATAATAACCTCAGCAACGGAAATCTAACATTGGTCGTATTTTTATGGCAACATGGCACTGTATGTAATTTTGCCAGAAACGATACTCCCAAGAGGTTGATTGATAGACTGAAAATGAGCTCTGACAAGATATGGGACCCGGAGAATTTGCTCAACTCCGAACATAATGGTACAGCTGTTGGAGGCGTCGGCGATGATAGTTTTGCACTTGAAAATTTATGGGTAGCAAATTTGGCGTCGCCCGGAGCAGTTCTTGCGACTCGGGGCACGCCCCCGATAGAAGACTTCGTAAAAAATATACAAGTCTCAACGAATGCAGACACAAAAATAAAAATTTTATCAGACAAGTTATTGGAAACACATCCTATTTCAAATCTTTATAAATTGATAGATAGAGGGAGTATACGGGACATAGACTGTTTTGATTTTTCAGTTAGTACAAAACGTAAAGAAAGCGATAGAATGGGATTAACTAAAATATTAGGGGGGGACCTGACGCGGGAGAGCAATAAAAATAAGCGCCATTTTTTACAACAATCAGGAATGGGTCATTCCGGTCAAGTACCAGAAAACGATGGAATGAGCGTTATGTTTAGTCACATTATAAAACAAACAATTAGTGAGGTTGCTGCGGCCAATTATGGACTTGACCACCTTGATTTTGTAGCTGGGGACGCCGACACCCTTGGTATCACTAATATATTATTTATAAATGCAACTTGTCAGGCAATGAATGGCTCCGGTCCGGCAATAGCGGTTGATTCACTCGGGACCTTTGACAGAAGTGTCGTCCGGCGTGTTAACCCTTTGTACCTTGGGAGAGCAGGAAGAAGAAAAACACGGAGTAGGAGAAAAAAAAGGAAAGATATTCGCAAGAGAAAGAAGAAAACAAATAAGAGTCGTCGCAAGACTCGTAGAAAAAAAAGAAAAAAGAGAAAGCAACGAAAGAAAAATACACGCAAAAAGTGGGAGCTGCGAGGGGGTAAGTGCACTGATGCGGGTGGAAAAATTTTTGGTGATTATTTCAAACC
>Ga0115007_10000547_pt1 | contig 24891 bp, 26 predicted proteins | sample ArcOceMetagenome_2_FD_87166 | JGI IMG/M metagenome (GOLD analysis project Ga0115007, IMG submission 87166) | Marine eukaryotic phytoplankton communities from Arctic Ocean - Arctic Ocean ARC135M Metagenome | ecosystem: Environmental > Aquatic > Marine > Oceanic | place: Arctic Ocean | collected...
AAGAAAAAAAAGAAAATTAAAAAAAATTAAAAAAACCCAGAAAACAAATAAAAGATTTCGTCGTACTTGGAGTTCACTGCATAAATTCAGCCCAAAATACATTAAATTAGCTGGTAAAAGGATTATGGATAATCCAACTGATTATGATTTAGAAGTTAAAAAATCGAAAATACATGGTTATGGGTTGTTTACAAAAATCCCTTTTAAAAAAGACCAAGCTATTTGTCCATACAATCATATGAAATCCCAAGTTATGGGTTGGAAAAAGTTTGTTAAAAAATACGGTGAAGATTTTCGATTTACTTATAGTTTAAAAGCATTTGGTAATAATAAAATCATTAATCAAAAGAAACATAGAAATTTTGTGGCTTTTATAAATGATAATAGACCATATCACAATGTCTATTTAGCTAAACGCGGGTTAAAGGCGCGTAGAAATATTAAAGCAGGCGAAGAGCTTACATTATCTTATCCACATTATGATCCCAAGGGATTAGGTAGTTTTTAATTTCATATCTTCTTTTATTAACATTGCTAAGTAACTATTTTTTTCCTTAAATAGAGATGTATCCGACTTTGATAATATTGAATTGTAAGAGAAAAAACAATTTTTACCACAATACAATTCACTATCTATATTCATTTCATAACCAGTTAAAGTGGTTATAGTAAATGATTTTCGAATCATTATAGAACTTTGACAATTAAGACATTTTTTATATTCCATTTAAATATTATACATATATAATATTTAAATTCCATTTACATAAACTCGTGGTGACCCTCAATTAATGATTGTTTCCTTGAACCACCTTTTTTAGGGGAAGATTTTCCCATAACCCTTTTTTTCCTTTTGGATTTTTCTCTTTGTTTTTTTCTTGTTTTTGTTTTTCTTTTACGTTTTTTTGTTTTTCTTTTGCGTTTTTTTGTGTTTTTTTTATATTGGAGACTTACCATATATATTAACAAAGAAAATTATACATAAACTTCAAAGGAATCAATATCGATAATATTTGTTTTTTTCTTCACCTTTTTCTTTTTTACAATATATGATTGAAACATTGGTCTTTCTAATTGTTTTTGGGGTGTGTGATTATGTACAGTTCTAGCAATCATTTTATATAATTTAAACTCAGGATATCTTTCTTCGCCATTTTTTTTGTATAATATATTTTTATTGTTATCATCATGAATCCACTCGGAAACAAGTTTTACAATTGGGTCCTCTAATTCTTCCATATCATCAACAAAATAATCATATAAAGAACATCCTAAACGACATAAATCAAAACTATAATTAGGTTCAACTAACTTTTTCTTTTCATTATAATATAATCCAAAATTATATTGCGTTGCCGCATCACCCTTAGGATGAAAACTATCACTACAGATTACATTACCTTTATAGGTGTAAATTGAACGCCCGAAATCAATAATTTTAAATATTTTACCAAAAGTTGGAACTTTGTATATTTTTTGATTATATCGATAATAAATATATTGTTTATCCGTATCGTTAAACATGATGTTATTTGTATGCAAATCATTATGCGTAAATTTAAAACATTTTTGAAAAGTAATTAACGTAAATATAATTTGTAAGAAAATAGATTCCCATTGTTTATTACCAATAGGTTCTTCAGATTCAAGTAAACTATCTAAAGTATTTTCTAGTTTTTCCAAACAAATCATTTGGACTGGAAAGTCAAATATTTCACAAATTAATTTTTCATCCTCATCATCTTCTTCTTCCTCATCATCTTCTTCATCCTCATTATCCTCATCATCCTCATCATCCTCTTTATCCTCATCATCCTCATCATCCTCTTCATCCTCTTCATCCTCTTCCGAACCAAATTCGGCTTCCATATCAGAGTCTAAATCAGATTCGTCAGTATGAGAAGAACGAGATGAACATGTAGAACTAGTATTATTTGATTTTAAAGACATATTTTTTACTAGCGGTACATCAAAAACTAAATTTAAAGAACAATCTGTATTTTCATTATTTGTATCAAAAACTAAGTTAAGCGCATCATTATTCAAATTATTAAATTCTAGTTCTACATTATCATCTTTGATTTCCAATTTTTTCTTATTACATTTACTATCAAACATGTTATTATAAAAATCTATTTCTCCTTCATTAATATCATAAATTACAGAATTATTATTTTTGAAAAATTTAGATTCATGTAAATATTCCAAATCATCAAAAATATTATAATGAAATTTATGTTTAATTCCCAAAAACGAACCATAAAAATCCAATGCATTTATAAATTTATTATTATGTAGTAAATTACTGGATAAAAAAGAGAAAAAGGAATCTACATAACCGGAGTTATTTTTATCTAATATTTTTTCATGACATGTATTATTATTTAATTTAGGCAATAGTTTAATATTTGTTTCTTTGTATTTTCCAGTCAGATATTTAATTGGATCTAAAAGTGGGGAATATTTAATAAATGTTTTTTTTGTTTCATTTTTTTCATTACATTTTACAATACAATCAAAAACCTGTTCGGTATTTTTGTTTTTTAATTCAAAAATTATATTTTTATTATTTAAATTTATACTGTTAAAGTTATTTGGATTTAGTTTAAAAAAATTATTATATATTGGAACATAATTCTGACATTGTTTTATATTTGTTAAATTTTCATTATTAAAATTTTTAAATAAAGTATCATTTTCGTTTTTTTTATAATTAATTGTAAACATATTTTATAGAAAGAGAAATTATAATATTTAACTCATTTTTGCGTATTATATTTTATATTTTAAATATCTTATTTTTTATATGAATTTGGAATTAAAAAAGTTTGATATGAAAAATATATCATTTAAACCAGAAGAGAACCAAGGACCTGTAGTTGTTTTAATAGGTAGACGTGATACAGGTAAGAGTTTTTTAGTTAGAGATTTATTATATTATCACCAAGATATTCCTATTGGAACTGTAATTTCGGGTACAGAAGCCGGAAATGGTTTTTATGGGAACATGGTTCCTAAATTATTTATTCACGATGAATATAATACTGCAATTATTGAAAATATATTAAAAAGACAAAAAATTGTTATGAAACAAGTGAAAAAGGAAAAAATAGCATATAAAAGGTCAAATATAGATCCTAGGGCTTTTGTAATTTTGGATGATTGTTTATATGACAATACATGGGCTAGAGAAAAACTAATGAGGCTTTTATTTATGAATGGAAGACATTGGAAGATTATGTTGATAATTACTATGCAATATCCATTAGGAGTACCACCAAATCTTAGAACAAATATTGATTACACATTTGTACTAAGGGAACCTTATTTAACAAATAGAAAAAGGATTTACGAAAATTTTGCTGGTATGTTTCCGACATTTGAAAGTTTTTGTCAAGTAATGGACCAATGCACTGAAAACTATGAATGTTTGGTAATATCAAATAATGCAAAATCAAATAAATTAGAGGACCAAATTTTTTGGTATAAAGCAATGCCACATGGTGATTTTAAATTAGGAGCAAAAGAATTCTGGGATATATCTAAAGATTTAGGGTCGGATGACGAAGAAGAAGATTTTGATCCCAGAAAAAGTTCAAAAGGTCCTAGAATTAATGTAAAAAAAAGCAAATGGTAATTTATATTTTAAAAATTTTAATATAAATTATTTATCTAGTTGTTTGTGTCTTCGTTGGTTGTGTCTTCGTTGGTCGTGTCTTCGTTGGTTGTATCTTCGTTTGCATACTTTTCAATCATTTTTTTTCTAGCTGTTCTAGGCGAATCGCTATCTTTAGTACGAATATTTTCACCTTCAAACAACTCTTTTCTAATATCAGCACTACTTACATTTTTATCTGAACCCAGAGAACGTTCAATTGTATTGACGTCATTACCTACGAGTTCACCTTCTGCATCAATATTTTGAGTAAGCTTGTTACCGGTTTTCTTAGCTAATTTAACATTTTCTTCGATGGCATTATTTTTTGCGTCTCTGACTCTTTTATCAAACTGTTCTTTAGCATAACCATCGTTGTTATTTTTCTCTTTCATTAAATGATTAAGCTGTTCTTCCAAATATTCAACACGTCCTGTTTTATAAGCATCAGGTTCCCAAGGCATCCACATTCCAACAGGACCCACGTATACGTTATGATGTGGGTCACTTTCACGCAACATTTTACATCTAAGTTCAGCCTCTTCCTGAGAAGGATATACACCTCGAACTTTTAACCCCCTAACATTTGTTTGGAAATTATTTTGAATATTAAATTCCTTTTGTAATTCCTCTTCCTTATTATCTATGAACGTAGCATATTCATCTTCGATAGAAGTTTCAATAAGAGTTTCTTTTTCGCTTTTTACAAAATCTTCAAAATCTTTCATAACATTATCAAAATTAATGTTGTGTTTAAAAGAAACAAAATTTAAAAACTGAGTTGTTTTTTTAATACATTTAGAAAAATCCCAATGTTTTAGGAATTTTTCGAAAAAAAACATTTCTTTTTTCTTTAAAATATTATCTGGTGAAACAAAACTAATACAAGTAAACTTTTGACCAGACAATGGTCGGTCTTCATCCAACAAATCAATATATTTAGTATTTTTTGTACCATCCGGTTTAAATTGTCTTTCAAAATTATTTTCCATTATAATTTTTATTAATCTTAATATTTTAAGTTTTATTTTTATTAATTAATTAATATTTTTTTCTCGACATTATTTATAAATGCTGGATCAATTACAGAATATAGTAAACGTTAGAGAATTGCTCACTAGAGCTGTTAAATACATCTTTGAAGGTATTATGGTCGCTATTGCTGCCTACACAATACCTGCCAAATCTTTAAAAGTTGACGAAGTTGCCATGATTGCCTTATCTGCCGCAGCAACCTTCAGTATCTTGGATTCATTCCTTCCAAGTATGGCTTCTTCCGCCAGATCTGGTGCAGGATTCGGTATTGGGGCAAATTTGGTTGGATTTCCTAGGTAATCAGTAACAAAAAATAAAATAAATTTTTTATTTGTTACCATAACTATTATTTTTATAAATTGAAATATACATAATTAAATTTTTTAATATAATTATGTATTTTGTATCATAATTTCCTGGAACGGAAAATGAACCCGGAAAATGTGAAACCAAAGAAGTCATATATACTATAAGTATATATATATTATTAAATTTCAATATAAGCAATTTCTTTTTTATTTAAACTTTTACTAATACTATGAAGACTTGTTTCAGTAACTTTAACAAAATTATATGGGTTTACGGTTAATCTAATTATATCATCTTCTTCTTTTTTAACTGGTACAATTTTACTTCTTTGTCTAAAGTCATGTAAACCCCACACGCAAAATATTTTAATTATAATACAAGCGAAACAAACAATAAGAATACTAATTCCAAAAATGAAAGCACCTGTTTTTGATTCTAATAATTTTTTAAAAGACATCTTTTTGCTTATTTAAAATAAGTAAAAGAATATTCAATTTATTAAATGGTAGGTATAAATTGCCAATTTAAATCGGCACAAATTTTTTTCCAAATTTCATCTTGTTCGATTCTTTTTACAGGGTCTTTTAACATGGGGAAAAAGGGTAAGAAAGAACTTTCATCTAAAAGTTCACACATTTTATATAGTACATAATAATAATTTAAAAAGTTAACACGATCTCCAGGACAATTTTTAGAATATGGTTTTTGTATATCTAAAAACAGATTGCAAAGAATATCTTCTAATTCAGATGACATAATTGGTGGTTTAATACCTAATTTATCTTTAATAAAAGGTATATGTTCATAATATTTATTATAACCTAATTTTTTAAGGATATCTTTAGCTTTGATATTAGTTAATTGATTAATATTCATTCTTTCTTTTTTAATTTGATTTTTGATACCTTCGATAACTTCATCTGGTATTTGAGTAGTTTCTTTTGCTTGAAATTGTGCTAATATTTCTCTAAAATGATTGATCCTTTTATAAGCATAAAAACAAACTTCTTTAGGAGGTTCCTTATACGAAGGTTTTTCATTTTCTATTAAAAATGGTAAAATTTGACTACATTGATTACAAACCATAACACCCATATTTTCAACCTTTATTAACTCACCTCCGCATTTTTTACATTTGTCATAATTAACTCTGTAATTATTTAGATTGATTTGTGAATTATCCAAATTATTCATATATTGTTGTACACAATTAATATTTTTATCGTTAATTTTATCTTTACATTTTCCATCAAAAAAAGAATGTAATATTTTTGTTTTATTATTACCTTCAGATAAATTTTTCTTTTTTTCAAAATAATCGAAAATTATTTGTGAATTATTTAAATAATATTTTTTTTCTTTTTTTTTTAATTTCATGACTTCTTTTTTTTTATTATTTAGCAAATCTTGCAAATCCATTTTTTTTTCAATTTCAATTTTTTCATTTTTCATTTTTTTTTTAATAGATTTTATATCAATCAATAATTTAGGAATTATAACATTTTTATTATTTTCAAATTCCTTTATTATCTCTTTATGTTTATTATCCAAAGTTATATTTTTTTTTGAAAACTTTCTAATTTTCTTCTTTGATTTAGGCTTAAAATTAGGCATATATAAATCATATATATTTATTTTTATTATATAATTTGGTTAATATTTATTTTTAACACATTTATGTTTAAATATTTTTAAGCTTTTCTAACAAATACATAATGAGTAATAGCAACGTAATAGAGCATAAAAAAATGAAATTTATTTTTAATGCCTTAAATGATGGATGGGAAATAAGAAAAGAAGGTGATTCATACATATTTACAAAAAAACATGAGGGTAAAAAAGAAGTATTTTCTAATAAATATTTAAGAGATTTTGTGCTGAAAAATAGTGAAACAGAAAAAATATTAAAATAATTATTCTTTGTTTTAAATTAATTAATTTAATTAATTTAGGAATTTTTTTTTCTTTAGCAATATTATAATACAATATGGGTGGTGGATTAATGCAATTAGTAGCTTATGGCGCACAAGATGTTTACCTTACGGGTAATCCTCAAATTACTTTCTGGAAAGTAACATACCGACGACACACGAATTTTGCTATGGAAGCAATTGAACAGACCTTCAACGGTCAGGCTGATTTTGGACGGAGAGTTCAATGCACCATTTCTAGAAATGGTGATCTTGCCTACAGAACTTACCTTCAAGTAACTCTCCCTGAAGTTTCCCAACCATCTACCGGTACTAGATATGCAAGATGGCTTGATAACCCTGGGGAACAACTTATCTCCACCGTCGAGGTTGAGATTGGTGGTCAGCGCATCGACAAACAGTATGGTGACTGGATGCACATCTGGAACCAACTTACTCTCACTTCCGAGCAGGAAAGTGGATACAACAAAATGATTGGTAATACTACTCAGCTTACTTACCTTACTGACCCTGCGTTCGCCGAAATTTCATCGGCTTGCAGTACCGCAAACGCACCTAATGCGGTTTGTGCTCCTCGCAAAGCCCTTCCTGAAACAACTCTTTACATCCCACTTCAATTCTGGTTTTGCCGTAATCCTGGTCTCGCACTTCCTCTTATTGCCCTTCAATATCATGAAGTTAAGATTACCATTGAACTCCGCCCTCTCGACGAATGTCTCTGGGCAGTTAGTAAATTGACTGGTGCTAAAGACGATTCCTTAAAGGATTCCGGTGCTTACAGTAAATCTCTCGTTGCGGCATCTCTCTTCGTTGATTATATTTTCCTCGATACTGATGAGCGCAGACGTATGGCCCAGAATCCTCATGAGTACCTTATTGAACAACTTCAATTTACTGGTGATGAATCCGTTGGTTCTTCCAGTAACAAAATTAAGTTGAATTTCAACCATCCTTGTAAAGAATTAGTCTTCGTTGTCCAACCAGACAAGAATGTTAATTACTGTGCTTCTTTCCAAGGAGATGCAATCCTTGCTCGTGCTCTTGGTGCTCAACCACACAATTACACTGATGCTGTTGATGCTCTTCCTAATTCCATCATTGCATTCGCTGGTATGGGTTCGGTAGCCGGTGATAATACATTTATTAACTCTTCTGGTCTCTTCCAAGATCCGGGTGCTGATTTTGTTAACGATACAGCCGCTTCTCATACAGAATGGACCAGCGGTACCTATGGTGATGTCGCACCGTCGGGTGGAGGAGGTTCTACTGTCTCTGATGCTGGAGCATTTGTCCTCGCCGAGACTGCTCACAAACTTCACTGCTGGGGTGATAACCCAGTTATCACTGCTAAGCTTCAACTTAATGGACAAGACCGCATGTCGGAGCGTGAAGGTTCTTACTTCGATGTTGTCCAACCTTACCAGCATCACACTCGCAGTCCAGACACCGGTATTAACTGTTACTCTTTTGCACTTCGCCCAGAAGAGCACCAGCCTTCCGGTACATGCAATATGTCCAGAATCGATAACGCTACCTTGCAGCTTGTCCTTTCTGCCGCTTGCGTCGGTCAAGATGCAACCGCTAAGGTCCGTGTCTACGCCACCAACTACAATGTCTTGCGCATCATGAGTGGTATGGGTGGTTTGGCTTACAGTAATTAATTTCATTAATCATATAATTTAAAATTTAAAATTTTATGATTTTTACAAAATAAATTGAATTATAATTCATCCCAAAATCAAATTATGAAACATACTTAAAAAACACACATATAATATATATAAATGCAGATTTTTGTTAAGACTCTTACAGGAAAAACTATCACATTAGAGGTTGAGCCAAGCGATACTATTGAAAATATCAAAGCCAAAATCCAAGACAAGGAGGGAATCCCACCTGATCAACAACGTTTAATTTTCGCGGGTAAACAACTTGAAGACGGTAGAACGCTATCAGATTATAATATTCAAAAAGAGGCGACGCTTCATTTGGTCCTTCGGCTTCGATAAATTGATTTAAATATATAGATAACCTTGTTAGTTAAATTCTATTTGAGTATTATATATGATAACTTTCAATTCTTTGCTGAAAAAAATGAAAAACCGAAATATTTTTATGTTAATAGGAAATGGTAGTAAAAACCAATTTAGATATATAGCGGATTTAAAAAAAACAATGAAAAACATATTGAAAAATATACCCAAAGATTCCGTATTTTTATATTTTGGTGATTCCGCCAATAAAAAAAAACCAGATGTAGGTTATGCATTTCAATTGGTTTCTGAGATGAGACCCGATATAGATATATACATGATACAAATAAAAGAAGCCGAACCTTGGGGAGTTCCTAAATTTGTGAAAAATATTTACTGGCACGCCGATTATACTAAAAAATGTAAATGGGGTGGTTTGTATCAGGGAAAACCTTGTTCCAATACCAAAAAATGGGTTAACATTCATAAAAGAGTTGGTATTAATAAGGTTTTTATTTTAGGAGGAGGAAAAATTACATTGGACGAATATAAATTAATAAAAAAATTAAAAATACAACATGAATATTTTAAAATAGAACGCAGATATTTGGGAGACGGTAAAACGAAAATTAAAAACAACCACTCCCTGTCAGATAAAATAGGAATCACACACAAATTAGGTTGATTCTAAAGTAAATATTATAAAATCTCCCATAATTGAAGTATTAATCTTTCTGTTTCTTCTATATTTATACAACTATCAGTAATACTCACACCATATTTTAATTCTTCTTTTTTTCCAAATACTAATTTTTGTTTTCCTTCATTAATATTTGATTCTAACATCATACCAATGACATAATTATAATTATTTTCTAATTGAGTACAAACATAATTAAATACTTCTTTTTGCTTTGTATAATCTTTACCACTATTACCGTGTGAACAATCAATCATTACATTTTTTCTTAAATTTGATTCATTCATCAAAGTGCATGCCATAAGTACTTCTTGGACATCATAGTTAGTTGAATATCTAGATCCTCTTAATATTAAGTGACAATCTTCGTTACCTTTTGTGTTTAATATAATAGCTTGACCATCAAAATCAATACCGTAAAAACAATGAGGATGACTTGCAGATATAATAGAATTTACTGGAGCATCATAATCACCCGAACTGCTATTTTTAAAACCAACCGGTATAGATAACCCTGAAACCATTTGTCTATGAACTTGACTTTCACACGTTCTAGCGCCGATGGCTCCCCAAGATATTAAATCACCAATGAACTGTGGTGTAAATGTATCCAATATTTCATAAGCACATGGTAACTCGATACTATTTAAAAAAAGTAGTAAATTCCTAGCCAAGCGCAACCCTGAATTAATATTAAATGAATTATCTAACCCTGGGTCATTAATCAATCCCTTCCATCCCACGGTAGTTCTCGGTTTTTCAAAATATACCCGCATAACAATCAAAATTTTATCACCAACTTTATCTGATATTTTTTTTAACATAACACCATAATCACACGCTAAATCAAAGTCATGTATTGAACATGGTCCGACGATGAGCAACTTTTTATCAGATTTACCATTTAAAATATCTCTGATTTGGTTTCTAGATTTTTTAACAAATGAATTAATTTTTGGACTAGATGGTAAAGATTTTAGTAAAGATATTGGCTTTGTTAATTTTTGTATGCTTACAATTTTCTCATTAATATTTTCCATATTAAATAATTAAGAAAATAATGTTTAAATATATTATTATATAAATGTCTATTTTAAGAGACGCAAGTGCTGTAGTAATTAGATTTGCACAATTAGAATTTGCTTTAACTGGTGATTTAAGTGATAGTCAAAGTATCGTAGATTTAAACGAAACATCTTTTAGCGAACTATGTTTAGATGACCAAAAATTTATAAATGATATTTCTGGAACACCGTATGATCTATCATTTGAATCGTGGAAAGACTTTTGGTATGGTCCTATCACAACAATTAAAAAACCATTTGAACCTTCTATTTATCCCAAATTAATTATGTGTGACGTATCTGGTCAAATTGTGTTCACAAAAGGTACAAATCCAATTGATATTAGTAAAAATAGTACATTTGTTACTAATTTTTATGATGATTTAAAATCACATATATTTTTAGATTTAAGTATAAACCAAGTACAAGACCTAGCGACAAATTCTCACATTTTTTTATTGGAAACCTTTAGCAAAGTAAAAAGTGTACATGATTTGATGCTTACAAACAATAGTGTATTAAAGCGAAAATTTAAAAGTTTAGATTTAGAACAAGTTAGTTTATTATTGGCGGAAAGGTATGATACATTAAATACTGGTACAAACGCTATGACAGCATATAATAATGCGACTCAAATATATGAAAAATTTAATGCAGTAATAAATCTATTTAATACATCTTCAAATCCACTAGATTTTAAGAAAAAAATAGCATATATGTGTTTTTCAGTTCTATTTAATACGAAAGAATCAAATATTGAACCAATAGAATATTTATTTTATTTTAGATGCTCAAAAAATTCAACAAATACGATGAGCAATTTTTTACAAGCAAACCCTAAAACTAGTTAATAATTTTATATTATAAAAATTATTAAATATTTACTTCAAATGTTTCTTAAGTTGTAAAGCAACAACTGCACCAGCAACTTGTGACCCAATGTACAACATTAAATCATTGACAGGTAATTTACCAGCCATAGTCATCGCTACACTAACAGCTGGGTTAAAATGTCCACCAGAAATATTGGCTCCAAGTAAAATTGCTAAAGTTAAAGCGGCACCGATAGCAATAGGATGACCAATTGAAATAATAATAAAAACAAAGAAGAGAGTTCCCAAAAATTCAACAAGAAATTTATTCATTATATATTTATAAAAGATAATTTACAAATATATAATTATTGTTTAGATACGGTTGATAGTTGAAACCTTGTGTAAATATTTTTAAAATAAATATAATCAGATGAGATACCTTTATTGGGTACAGATTGACCATTGCCGTTAGCACCAAATAACACAACCTTTTCATCTTTTACCGCTACTCGCATTTGGATTTTTCTTTTTAAAGCTGTTTCACTAGAAAAATCCTGCGTATGGTGTCTACCACCCGTTTTTTTACTTCCTAAATCGGCCTGTCGAACATTTGCTAATGTAAAACTCATATATAATATATTTACATAAAAAAATTATTTACCAAAAGTGGTTTCTTCGCAATATTTTATATATAAAAAGCCATCTTCATCACGAGATTTATCATATATAGTAGAAACACTTCTAGAAAGTGGTGGTATTTTATTATTAATAGCAATATACAATGATTTATGTGCATCCAATTTTAACCTTTTCCTAATAACATATAAAAAATTAGACATTATTAAATCTTCTGGAACTAAATATTTTTTCCTATCCAAGTGTGGTAATGTTTTATCGTATCTTTCGCATATAATAGGTATTCTATTTGGATATTTTTCCAAAATTAATTCTGATTCATTTTTTCTCTTTTCAAAAATATATTTTTCTTTAAATGATGAATTTTCTTCATTTTTAAAATTTATAGTATTTTCATGAACAAAAGATTTAACACTATTTAAAAAAGGATTCATTATATAAATAAATTCATTTTATTCCTAAAATTACTCTGTAATAATTCTAGGGGCAATATTCATCGTAATCAATTCTTGGAACAACAATTTACAACAATATGGTATTTCCAATTTCTTAAAATCGGTTCTATTATCACATGTACTACAATGGTGAATTTTCATTTCGTCATTGAATTTCGCAAACATACCACAACTTCCACAACTATATACTACATATTTATCTGACGCGTCATATATCCTACCTTTTGTAAATCTACTTGCTCCATGACTAATCATACAGTCACGTTCCATTTCGCCAAATCTCAAGCCACCATCCCTACTTCTTCCTTCTGCAGGTTGTCTAGTCAATACAACCTTGGGACCAATTGACCTACTATGTTGTTTATCAGAGACCATGTGTTTTAATCTTTGATAAAATACCGGTCCGAAAAATACACTACATTCTATTTGTTCTCCTGTCATACCATTGTAAAATATTTCATTACCGTGTTTTTCATAACCAACCTTCAATGCTTCACTGCAAATTTTTTCCAATCCCAACCCAGTAAAACTTGTTCCATCGCCAAATAATCCTAATTGTAATAATACTTTACCCAATATTGTTTCTTTGAGTTGTCCAATAGTCATTCTACTTGGAATTGCATGAGGATTGATGATAATATCTGGTCTAATTCCTTCAGCGGTTGTCGGCATGTCTGCAGCTGGTAATATTATACCCACAGTACCTTTTTGTCCATGTCGACTTGAGAATTTATCTCCAATAACAGGAACTCTATAAGTTCTAGTCCTTACTTTGCAAAATGTATAACCATCTCCATTTCTATTAACATAATTTTTATCAACAAACGTTTCTTCAGTTGTTCTAAATAATCTACTTTCATCAGAATATTTAATGATTTTTGTTTGATCATTTTTATTTTCTTTAATTGGTACAATTTTCCCCATAATAATATCTCTGTTTTCCAATAATGTATTTTCTGGTACAACTCCATTTTTATCAAGTTTGTTATAATTCGCATACTTCATTCCCTTTGTCTTATTGAAATTAGGTTTGCATCTGATTTCCTCGTCACCATATATTTTTTTATCTTCATCTTTTTCTGTATGATAAATTGTTGCCGAAAATAAACCTCTATCTAATGCGTCTTGGTTAAATATAATAGAATCTTCTTGATTGTACCCGGAATATGTCATAATGGCTACACATACCATTGAACCACATGGAATTTTATGCAAATTTATAAAATTCATAATACGTGTGTCTACCAACGGTCTCATAGTATATGTTTGGATATAGGCCGTTTTATCCATCCTAATATCATAATTTGATACATACATTCCTAATGCTTGCTTACCCTGCGCACATTGATAAGTATTTCTTGGAGACTGATTATGCTCTGGAAAAGGAATACAACTCGCCAAAATTCCCAAAATAGTACTTGCATGAATCTCACAATGGGTATACTTATATTGCAACTTTTCTTTCAATTCTTTGGAATTCATTGCGATTAAAGATGAATTTTGTTCTTCAGGGTCTATATACTCTAATATTGTATCTTTGTATTTATGATTAATTGATAATTCATCCCACATCAAATCATTATTTTTAATATCTTTCATCAATTGTCTATTTGTTAGAATATTTCTTTTTTTGTTTACACGAAAAACTGGTCTGGTTACTCTACCCGCATCATTGCAAACTCGTATTTCCTTGTTTTTATAATCGAATACAATACTAACATAAATATTAAATATACCTTTGTACTTTTTATCTTTCAAATATAAATATAATTCATATGGTTTTTGTGAAATTCCCATCCAACTACCATTAATAAATACTTTGACCTTTTCATATAACTCTTCGTGGATACAATCATCTAGTGCCTTGATTTTAGGTAAAATTATATCATGTAATACATGACTATTTGAAGAAATAGTAATATGGGCCAAATAACTTAAATTTTTTACAACTCCAACGCTGCCTCCCTCAGGAGTTTCAGCTGGACAAATATATCCCCATTGTGTTGGATGAAGTTTTCTTGGAGGTATCAATTTCCCACTTTTATCCATAGGGGTATTTACTCTCCTCAGATGACTCAAACTTGCAATATATGTTAGACGGTTTAACACTTGGGCTACGCCTACTTTATTTGAATTAGAATTTTTAATTCCAAAATCACCAGTTGCAAGTGCTCTTTTTAATCCATTTTCAATAGTAGTTGACTTGATAATTTTATAAATATTTGTTTGATTGATAATATTTAAATGGTCATCTGTTGAACGCCATGAACCGTTGTTTATTTGTCTCACAATTTGTTTTTGCATATCTTTTACTAATTTGTTAAAATAATTTCTAAAAAGATTGTTTAATAATGTACCTGTTAAATCAATGCGTTTATTGATATAAGAATCTCTATCATCTGGTTTTCTCCATCCAAAACTTGTTTTTAATAACTTATTTGTCATATATCCCAAATAATAAAGTTTCTGTTTCTTTGTAACACAATGAGGAAACAAATCTTTATTTAATACATTCTCCGTAAATTTTTTCTTTTTCAAAATACCGGTTTCTTTATCCATATTCATCGGTGTGTACATTGCTTGTCCAATAATATAATCCAATGCATCTTCCTGTGTAATATATTCATTTGCTTCGATAATACATGCTTTCAATCCAAAAAGCATTTTTTTGATATTTTTATCATCCAAATTCAATAATATAATATTACAAATTTCTTTATCAGACATAATACCCAGTGCCTTAAATACAATAAATAATGGGACCGGTTTTTTAATTCTTGGTATTAGCAAATATATTGGGTGACCAAAACCATTGTCTCTTGCCAGTATAACCATGTTGATTTGTTTTGGCGAAATGCATTTAAAATCTGGAATAGATTTTACTTCAGCTTTCCACGCCCATTTATTATTTACCTTTTTAACATTAAAACACATAATTCTATTTTCGGCAGCCCTTTCTTGACCAATAACCGTTTTTTCACTCCCATTAATAATAAAATATCCCCCCGGATCATATTTACATTCTCCAGTGATATCTTGATTCAAATGACTATTTTGTTTCAAAACACAAATACATGATTTCAACATAATAGGTAGTTTTCCAATATGAACATGTGGGATTTTCTTATATATTGTCTCGAAAGATGACAAATTTTCACCATATCGATTCAGAATTTTAATATTCAAATCCAACGTCATCGCCGATGCATATGTGAAATTCCTCAAACGCGCCTCATGTGGATACATTATCTTTGTTGCACCGTTGTTTTCATGAATTTGTGGTCTATAAATCTGGAAATTCTCAAATGATATTATCATTTCCAATCTGTATTTCTTTGATACTTCGTCAAAATCCTGTTCCGAATGTACTGTAACAGGGTTAAACATTTCTATTGTTTTTTGTAGTTGATGCGTAATGAAATTATTATATGATTCCAATTGGTGTCTTACCAACCTTTCCAAATATTTACCTTTAAAATAAGATTGAATAATTTTCCAACATTTTTCGGTGTCCATTTTTTTTTTATTATAATTTATTTATTTAAATTGTTTTTCTTTTCAATTTTTTATAATTTTTTATATATATATGAATAAAATTTCAAACATTGATATGTCAAATAATAAAATATTTATTAAAAATAACCCTCTACTTTTTTCTAATAGAAAAAAGTTTTTTAAATATCCAAAAATATTGTATTTAGAAGATAATAAAAAAAACATAAAAAGTAATCATGATTTTAATATAATAATGAAAGAATTATTAGATAAAATACAAAGTGAAAGAGACAGGATTGAATATACATATTTAACTCCTAATCACAATTCTAAATTGATAATTGATGATTATTTATACAAAGTTAACAATAGATTTGACTTTTTTTATAATAAAGTATATACTAATAATCCATTTGTTTTAAACAAAGTAAACAACTTCTCTAATTTATCAGGATATCAATCTAAAACAACACAACCCAAATTTAATTTTGATCCCCATTTTCTTTATAAACCTAAAATGGTTCAAATACCACGACCATTTGTACCCGAAATTAAAAAAGTAGAAATTAAGACAACCGTCCAAACTATAAAAGATCTCTTGCAATTGATAAAAGACTATCCCATGAAGATTGATACACAATATAACATTAATATGCAAGCTATTCATAATATTAAGGAACCTTTGACACAACTAGATAATATGATTGGAATGAATGGTCTCAAATCATCCATATTAGACCAAATATTGTATTTTGTGCAAAATTTACATCAAAACAATAACCAAAGTAATGATTTTATGCATACTGTTATATATGGACCTCCCGGTACTGGTAAGACTGAAATAGCTAACATTATGGGACAAATCTTTTCAAAATTGGGTGTATTGAAAAATAACATATTTAAAAAGGCGACAAGAACTGAGTTAATTGCTGGTTATTTAGGGCAAACTGCTATAAAAACAAATGAATTAGTTAAAAGTTGTTTAGGCGGATGTTTATTTATAGATGAGGCATATGCTTTGGGAAATAGAGAAAAACGTGATTCATTTGCAAAGGAGTGTATAGATACATTATGCGAGGCATTAAGCTTTCATAAGAATGATCTAATGGTCATTATTGCTGGGTATGAAAAAGACTTAAAAGATTGCTTTTTTGCATATAATTCGGGATTGGAATCACGCTTTACATGGAGATTTAATACTGATGACTATAATGCTTCAGAATTAAACTTAATTTTTCAAAAGAAAATCAAAGATATTGGTTGGTCGCATGAAAACATAGATGACACATGGTTTGAAAAAAACATGGACTACTTCAAATATTATGGTCGAGATATGGAAACATTATTGGCGAAAACCAAAATTGCTCATAGCAGAAGAGTATTTTGCTTACCCATTGAAGAAAAGAAAAAACTGAATAAAGAAGATTTGGACAAAGGATTTGAAATGTTTTTGAGTAATGACGAAGTTAAAAAACGAAAAGACAAGGGTTTTGTTTCCGATATGTATCTTTAAGTTAAATAAATATATTTGAGTATATTATGAAATTTAATATTATCACATGGAATATCAATTTTATACATGATGGTTTTTTTAAAAGATTAATTAATATTAATAAAATTTTAGAAAAAGAAATGGAAACAACTCATATAATCGCACTTCAAGAAGCCACTTTACCTTTTGGTGATAAAATAAAAGAATTATATTCATTTTTAACAAAACCTAATTTGAAATATTTTGACACACCTCTTTTAGAAAGAAATAATTTATATAAAAATATAAATAAAATTTCAACAAAATACAAAAAATACATATTTTATTGTTTTGATTATTTAATGAATAAGTTATTGTTGATATGTTGTTGTTTATTTTCTTATTTGGGTTATTATCACAAAAACTTATACTTTAACTACCCATATATATTTTTTATTGTAAGCTTCCTTTTTATGCCCATAGGTCTAGGTATGTGGTATTTTTTTGGTTTACTTGTAATATACGACAAAAGTATAAAAACTGTAATAAAAAATAAAAATATTGATAATAGAATTATTCAATATTTTGATTTTGTCTTTAATAACAAAGATGTTAGAGTTGTAAATATTCATTTACCTCCTGGTAAAAAAATAAAAGATAAAGAAAGAAGACTAAAACATATAAAAAAAATTATTCGTCTTTGTAAGAAAAAGAAAAACGTTATTATTTTGGGAGATTTTAATGATAATGAAAAATCAAATATTTTTAGATATATGATTAAAAAGGGTTATAATAGTGTACACGAGTTCCTTGGTGAATATGTAAATACATATCCATGCGATAATCCAGAAGAGTGTATAGATTTCGTTATGATTAAAGGTAATATTAAAATAGAAAAGGCTTCTTTATTTGGTGATAGTAACGCCAGCGACCATAAAGGAATAAAAGTTACATTAGACATTTAAGTTTGTAATAACTTATAATATGGTATGTTATTTTTTAAAATATTAATAATTCTACAAGTAAACATGTAGCAAACATTATTTTTTGGTATCCTTTTACAATTATTACATTTATAATTGCAATATTAATTTTATATAAATTATATCGACATTTTAAATGGTTAAAAATTATTTATATAACTTATATCAAAAAAATGTTCAACAATATTTGCAGTGTTATTAATACCGTTCAATAAATAATTGCCATATTGTGTATTTTCTAATTTATTTAATTTTTGAAATATAAATTTACTTTTTTTATTTTTACACAATGTTTTTAAAAATTCTAAAACAATGTGTTGACAATTACATTCAAAAAGTTTAAAATTGAAAAATTTTAAATTACCAATCCTATCTTTAGTTTTATTTAATAATTCATTTAATTTTATTTTTTTTTTAATTTTTATTTTTTTTAGAGTGTAATTATCATAAATTTGAAAATTTGATAATATTTTTAAATTATTTGTTTTTTCTATACATATTTTTTTTACTATATTTTTTTTTATTTTTAACTCTACTATAATTAATGTATGAAAAATGGTTTTTTTATTTTCCCACTCATCATACTTATTATATGTCAAAATATTAAATATTAATTTTTTAAATTGTGAAAATGGTTGTTTTACTAGATATACATTTTTAATGTTATAGTTACCATACTTTTCCAACACATTTATACTTTCTTTTGTATAATTATCCAAACCAAAAAAACAATTATTAAAATTTATTTTTAAAGCTTTAACTATATAATAAGAAATTGAAAATATTATAATTAGTAAAATATAACACAATATTACAATTAACATTAATAAAAGTTTCCAATATTTTACTAAATAGTAAGTAAAAAATGAAAATAAACCATATATATTTATCATATATTTCACATATTTATTTTTTTTATGATTTAAACAAATAAAAGTAAAAACACATTGGAATCATATGGTGATTTACATATTAAAAATATTTATTTGGTTAGACAACGTGGTCAATTACTAATTTATTACCTTTATTCAAAGAATGAGTTTAATATTATTTAAATAAATATTTTTAAATAATATTATGAATTTAGAAAAATTATATGAACCGGTTGAATATGTTGTAAACATGGGGGGAAAAAATACCAGAAGTTTGTTTATAAAATATATACAACATTTATTAAATAACAATAATAATCCAAATACAAAACTTTTTATAAAAGATATCAATGATTTTCATAACGCTAGTTTAGTGATTGATGATATTCAAGATGAATCTTTAAAAAGAAGAGGACAACCATGTGCCCATTTAGTATATGGTACTCCTTTAACATTGAATGCTGGGTATTTAAAATGTTTTGACCTTTTAGATTCTATTGATACGAGATATCCTTCTAATATTTTAAAAGAAGCAAAAAATGCATGTATAAGTGCTTTAAAAAATATACATATAGGACAGGGTTTAGACTTATTGTGGGCGAAAAATAAACAAATAGTACCAATTGATGATTATTTTTATATGATCGATAATAAAACTGGTATTTTATTTCATTTAATTTGTCAATTATGTCTAATTAGTAAAGGTAATAATAAATATATGAATGATATTTTTAATATGGCAAAATGTTTTGGAAGATTCTTTCAAATTCGAGATGATTATATTAATCTTACAAAACCATCTTATTGGAATATAAAAGGATTTTGCGAAGATTTTGATGAAAAAAAAAGTTCATATATTTTTGTAAAATTAAATCAAATTACAAAAAATAACAATATATTTGAACATTTGTGTAAATACGAAAAATTAACTCAAGAAAATAAAATAGATTTTTATAATTTATTATACCAAAATAAAGTACTTCATGAAGTCTATTTTGATCTTGAAAAATATAAACAAGAAATTATTGATATTGAAAAAAAAATAACAAAAAATGAAAAACCTTCCGAATTTTTAAAAATGTTTTTCAAAAAATTAGACTATAATTTACCTATTGAACCAACAAATATTAAAAAATGTTTGATGTTTTTATAATTTATTTCTAATTTTATATATATAATGGATTATAAAAGATCCTTTACTTTGGTTTTACCTTTCTTATTTTACAATTTATTAGTTGCTTGTTGATATGTAAAAATTACATGGATGTTGTTAATAAGACTTCCAAAAAAAAATTTAATTTATCAAACTATCCAAATTATTTAATTAATTTACCTATATGGTTATTAGTTTATCCAATTTTGGCGATGATGTTTTATTCTCTTTATTATCGTTATAATAAATCTGTTTATATTGTGGGTTTTTTTGGTATTACAATATGGGGTGTTTGGGATTTCATGCCCATTATGTTAATTCAGGATGCTTATAAATATCCATTGCCATATTTTTATGATATATTTATCACTGGTGATTTTTGTATTGGATTAACTTGTTATCTTTACAAAAATTATTATAATTTATTAAGTAAAAATATTTATATACTTGCTGTATTATATGTTTTATCATACTGTATTTTCTTTTATGAATGGTTCATTTATAATCGTAAAGGTACAGAAAATAATTGGTTAGTTAAAATTAGGAGATAGTCTAAATTTACATAAAATGTTGCCTTACATTAGATTACAACTTTAATTGTGTATAAATTATAAATTTTAAATATAATAATTTATTATGAAAGAAATATTTATAATAACATTTCTATATGGAATTATATTAAAAATATATGATGATATTATTGATAATAAATTACAAATTAATAATTTAATAACTGATTTTTTTTGTTATATGACAATATCTCTTGTTACATTATCCTGTTATTTATCAGGTTCTTTTTCATTTATATGGTTAGAAATGTCATTATTAACTTTTGTAATGGATTATTTATATACATATCGGTTTAAAATAGAAACTGAAGAATCAAAGGATTTACAAGGTATGAATGATAGTATTTGGACATATACATGTATTATATCAGCTATATTTACAATTTATCATATTATTAAAAACGAATTTGATTTTAAAATAGATGGTCCTAAAAAATATACATTATTGATATTTGTCATTATTAATTTTTTTATCGTTACGATAGATATTTATTTTACACCAGAACATAGTAGTAATAAAAAATATTATACAAGATTATTTGTTTTTTTTTTAATTTTATTTACTGTTATAACAATGATAAAATATAATGATTATTTTTATGATGGTACTATTGGTATTATGCTTATGCATTTAGGATTCCTTATTAGTTCTCTTTTATATTTATCATTTGAAAATTGGGATTTTATACAAAACTTAAAACCTAAAATAAATGATTTAAACAAATAAGTTAACAATCCACTTTATTTTTCTTTCTTAATAACAATGTCATTAAAAAAGAAAATCCGTATAAAATCTATTCACATGGGGAGCTCTACGCCTAAAAAGGAAAAGAGGAAAAAAAGAGAAAAAAAAGCATTGTCCAGTATTTTTAAGCCTAATAAAATTAAAAATGAACTTTTAGAGAAAATCAAAAGACATCAGCAAAAAAAGAAACAAGTTTCACAAACACCAGAAATTAATGACGATTCGTTCGCTGATTCTTTTCAGAATTCTTTACTTTATTTGGACAAGGTTTCCGAAAAACAAAAAAAGAAAAAAAGGAAAAGAACCATGAAAAAAGGTATATTAAAACCATCAAAGTATGGGAATTACCAAATCCCAAAAGAAATTTCTAAAGAAATATCACAAGAAATTATAAATCAAAATGCATATACTCCTCCACCGGATCCTCCATATGGAATTTTAAAAAATGGTAACAAGGAACTTTATTCAAGTTATAGAAAAAGAACAATAAAAAACAATCATCATGCGCCAAAAATAAAAATAAGAACGCCCGAACGTGAAATACCCAAACCGCTTTTTGTTTCAGAAAGACAAGATAAATTAAAAACATTAAAAGATAGTATTAATCCTGACCCTATTCCGAAAAAATATAAAAAAATGCGAACATTGAAGAAAAAACTGAGATTAGGAAAATATAATAACAAAGTATCAGTGCTTATTAAGAACAGAAGAACACGTAAAAAAATTAAAAATGAAACATTAAAACTAAAGAAGAAAAGTTTAGAAGAAATCAAACAATATTTAAGATTACATAATCTTATTAAAATTGGTACCAATGCACCTGAAGATTTACTTAGAGAAACATTCGAAAATGCCTTTTTATCTGGCAACATCTACAACAAAAGTACTGAAAATTTACTACACAATTACATCAATAACGATTTAACATAATTTTTATATATAATTATTATATAGATTATGAATTCACCCGGCGGTCAATCACCCGTTCAATCTAACCGTAATGTACAAAATCTCGAAAATAAATTTAATGAAGCACAAACAATAACTTGCGACTCAGTAATAACTTCTATTATAAAAGAACAAGCTAAAAATGCAGTAGATAAAAAAATAATAAAAGAGGAAGGAGGAAGAGAAGTAAAAAAAAGAGAAGGAGAAGGAAGAGAAGGAGAAGATAAAAATTTTAAATTACTTTATAAAGATAAATTAGTAAAATATAAATTATTAGTATTAAAATCAAATAAAGTTGTTGAGAAGAAAGAAGAAGAAGAAGAAGGAGAAGAAAAGAATGAAATGAAGGAAAAGGTAGAATCAAAAGAAAATTCTAACAGTTTTGTAATTCAAGTCCGTGAAACAGATGAAGGTGACTTTAAATTTCATAAATATAATTATTTGGGTAATGGAAAAATTGGGGAAGATTTAAATACAATTGAATTGGGAGCTGAAGATCTTAATACATGGATTGAAAAAAATACTTCGGTTCGTACATATGAAGAACTTAAAGAAGATATTGATTTTTCAGATACATGTGCATTTATTGGTGGAAATGATGGAAAAATTGTACCATACAAATATGTTGAATCTACCGACTCCTCTAACACAGAAGCAGGTTCAACAACAACAGGTTCAACAGCAGTTTCAACCCAAACAATCGCAGCAACAACAACTGGTTCAACAACAACATCAGAAGGAGAAGCAGAAAAACTAAAAATACAACTAGAAGAACAAGCAGCACAAGCAGCACAACAAGCAGAAGCACAAAGAGAAGAAGTAGAAAAATTACGAGCAGAACTAGTAGCACAAAAAGCACAAGAAGGAGAAGCTCAAAGAGAATCAGCAGAAAATTTTGCCAAAGACTTGACAGTAGTAAAAGCCGAACTAGCAACATTAAGAAAAGAACAAAAAGAACAAGCAGAAGCACAAGCCACAGAACAACAAACACAAACAACACAAGAAACAGAAGGAGGAGAAGCAGAAAGATTACGAACAGAACTAAAAAGACAACAAGAAGAAGCACAAACAGCACTACAAGAAAAAGAAAATGAACGTAGCGTTTTGCAAGCCAAGTTGGAACACGTGCAGGCATCAAGTGAAACCTATGCATTGGATGCAAAAGCAACGATTGACACACTTGAAACTGACAAAATCAATTTGACCAAAACAAATACAGAAGAGAATGAAAAGAACAAATTGGCCATTCAAAAAATAAAGGACGAACATGCTCAAGAGTTGGAAATGCTGCAAACACAAAAGGAACAACAAATTGAAACAGAATTGGACGACGAACACAAAGCCCGTGTCAAACGCGATGCTGAATTAGTCGCTGTTCAAGGACAACTGGCCAATGTTGTGGAAATGAGTGCACAAGAAAAAGAGAAACTGGAAGCCAAAGAAAAAGAACTTATGGCGGAATCAAACGACAAGTCTACCAAAATATCTGAACTTCAAGCACGCTTGGCCAGTATGACAGAAAATTCCGACGACCAGGCCAAACTCTTGGCATTGCAATTGGCCGCGGAAGAACAAAGACGTCAAGATACCGAAGACAAATTGAGTGCGCTTAAAAACGTCCATGCCAAAACAGAAGAAGAAGATGCTAAACTTCGTGAATTGGAAAAACAATTGGTGATTGATTTAAATCTTGCGAAAGATGAAATTGGTATTTTGCAAAGTAAACTTCAAGCCGAATTGGACGCGGAACGAAAACGTTCGAAAGAAGCACAACTTGCTTATGAAAAAGAAATGGCGGAATCTGATGAAAAACATCAGAATGAAATCGAAGCTTTGCAAGGTACGGTGGCCGAAAAAGAGGCCAAGACGCAAGAATTGGTGGCTGAAAACGACCAAGCATTGGCATTAGCTGCCATGGAACGTGCCAAATTGGCACAGGAACACGAACAACAACAGCAATTGATGTCTCAACAGTTGGAAGAACATTTGGAAGAGAATCGTGCATTGACGGCCAAAGCCGCGGAAGATTTAGACACGCTTCGCAACGAAACGGATAAAACCACGGCGAAATACAAAGCGGAA
>Ga0115007_10000548_pt1 | contig 24845 bp, 14 predicted proteins | sample ArcOceMetagenome_2_FD_87166 | JGI IMG/M metagenome (GOLD analysis project Ga0115007, IMG submission 87166) | Marine eukaryotic phytoplankton communities from Arctic Ocean - Arctic Ocean ARC135M Metagenome | ecosystem: Environmental > Aquatic > Marine > Oceanic | place: Arctic Ocean | collected...
ATTTTGGAAGTAACTATCTCCTACTACTTCTAGCTTACTGTAATCTTCCCACTCATCTGGATAGCCTACCTTGTAAGTGAATGCTTTAAGTTTCTGAGTTGCTTTTTCTTTGGTCTCTTGACTCATCCAAGTCAGATTAGCTACTCGGTCTATATAGGCAGACCGGAGGTTCTCTATCATATTAACCATGTATTCCTTTGATTCTTCTGAGAAGTATTCTTTCACAAAAAGTTTTCCTAAAGGCTGGCTTAAAGTCCTATCTAACTTACTGTACACACGCTCATTTCTTGGCTTCATAGTAGTAGTACCACGCAGCTTTGTACTATAAAACGCAAAATTCTCTTTCTCTAAATCACTCGTCAAATATGGTGCAGCTCCTGAAATGGCGTTCCATTTGAAATAGCTTTTCCAGTCTTCTAGGCTTACTTCATTTATTATACCATCTAAAGATGTATAGAATGAAGGCTGTCCCACTATAATCGTGTCAAAAGCTGCAAAACCTCTTGCGTTCACGATTTTCTTTAAATCAATATTTTTCAGTGACTTATCCCATTCTGTAAAATTCTTCTTATTGTATCGCTTATTTGGATCTCTATTCTCTAGTCTACTCCATGAAGCATCTGCTAGTTTAGTCTCCAGAGCCAATATACGCTCACCTACATTGGCATCTTGATCAGCAAGTGCAAACATTTTGTTTATATGCTTTACGTATGCACTTCGGATATCTGCAAATTTGGCATCGTCTTGCAGGTAATAGTCCCTATCTGGAAGATTGAGACCACTCTGACTTGCGTACACTACGTTCGCATTACTATTCTTGCTATCTGCACTTATGTATATGCCTACTGGATTACCTACTCCTAGCGGACCAAGTTTACCTAATAGTATCATTAAGTCGTCTACAGTACTTGCTGCATCTATCTCAGCTAAAACAGGCTGTATCGCTTGGGTGCCTGCTGCTGCTATAGCCGCTGTATCCATACCTGAGTTATAAAAATCACGAATCATCTGCTCATCAGACCCTTTCTTAGCTTTAGTATTTTTAGAAACTTCGGCTACTATTTTGATGAGTTTTTGTCTGTTTTGCTCATTCAATATATTGAACGCCATCCATCTGCTCTCGGTTTCTGGTACAGGATTATTAGCCATCCACCCACCTATAGCATACTGATAGAAGTTTTCGCATGGATTTGCTGTACTATCTATATAAGAAGTATCGAAGGCTACAGGGCCTTCCTTGGTGTTTTGCTGCACCTCTATACTTCCTACGTGCGTGGATCCAATGGTAGAGGTTATGCCGCAAGCCGCTAGAGCGAGTACAGCAATAAGTAAAAATGATTTATTCATATTGTGATTTTTCTAAATTGAGTGCAAATATATTAGAGTGTGGCCAAAAGAAAGGTTAGGAATAAGCCCGTATAAAATATGACATCTATACCAATTGAAGATAATCAGCATAATAAAAATGAGAAGACTTACTGCATCTAGTAAGATAGGCCTAAAATATTAGGCTAATTTTGTCTAAAATGTCCAATTCTCACAATATCCCAATACTCCTTATAGTATGCAGTCTAGCTTTTGCTGTACTCTCTTGCAAAAGTCCCAAGAATGTGAATAGTGTAGTAATAGAAAAGGTGGACACACTTACTCTATTCCCTTACTGGATAGATATGATGAATGACTCCAATGTAAATTACTATGATGCCGTGACTGCTTTTGACACGTACTGGGAGAATAGAGTAAAACCTACAGAAGATGATGGCGAGGCAGTAGATATCTTTGATAAACAAAAGACTCCTAAACAGGAAGCTGAAGATAAATTACGGTCGGTAGAGTATGTATACGAGTATAAGCAGTTTCTACATTGGAAACAAAGTAATAAGAACCTGGTAAAACCTGACGGCAGCATTCTTACCAATGAAGAAATACTAGAACAATGGAAAAAACAAACCGAAGATAGAACACGCAAATGAAAATATATTTATCGCTACTTTTTTGTATCACGTTTGCAGGAGCTTCTGTAGCTCAGAATTTTGCCAGCTTCTCACAAGTGGGCCCTATAAAATTTCCTGCAAACCCAAGTGTGCAAACCACAGGTATGGGCAGGGTATCTCACATGGTATACCACCCTACTGACAGTAACATACTATTTGCTATCACCTCTTCTGGGGGTGTTTTCAAAACGGCTAATGAGGGAGTCACTTGGAAACCTATAAGTGACCTACTACCCAATACCTATTGTGCTTCTATGGCCATTAACCCAGTAAATACAGATGTAATGTATCTAGGAACTGGAGATGCTAACTATGGCTACCGAGGTGGTTTGGGAATATGGAAAACAACCGATGGCGGAGACACGTGGTTTCAGTCTACTAGTGGCATAGGCAATAAACTAGTCTCATACGTACGAATGACACCCGGCGATACCACTACTCTAGTGGCAGCTTGCTCAGATGGTATATACAAAACTACGGACGCAGGATCTACGTGGACTAAGAAAACCACCGTAAACGTAAGCTATAGGGACTTACACTATCAGCCAGGGGATAGCAATATCCTATATGCAGCATCCAATACTACCTTCTATCGCTCGCATAATAATGGCAACAGTTGGATAGCGTCAAACGTTAATAGTAATATTAACTGTGCAGGCATTAAAATAGCTACTTGTCCTAAAGATACTTCTAAGCTGTTTTGTGTAGTATGGAAAGGTGGTTCTAGTCCTTTTGGCGGAGTATATAAATCTACCAATAATGGAGCTTCATTTACCTTAATGGTAGATACCCCAAACATACTGGGTTACGCAAGTGACGGAAGCACTATGAACGGACAAGGAGCATACAACCTTGCAATAAAAAGTGATCCAAACGATGCAGATGTACTATATGTGGGTGCTATCACTCTTTGGAAATCTACCAATGGAGGTGCTATATTTAACTTGAATTCACCTTGGGCCTTTGGCGTACACGCAGATAAACATGGCTTTCTTTTTTCTCCCTTTAATCCTAAAAAGCTATACGTATACCACGACGGCGGCATAGATCTAACAACCAATCGTGGCGACACTTGGACTACTATGGAAGACGGCCTTAGTGCCTCAGAATTTTATAAAATGGGGAGTAGCGGTCTATATAAAGACAACATACTAGGTGGCCTGCAAGACAATGGAATGGATGTGGCAGTAGACAAACAGTTTAGCACTGTAAGAGGCGGTGACTGGGGAGGTGACTTTGCTTTTGATGCTTTTGACAAAGATATAGTGTATGAAAATGGAGGTATTAAAAGAAACATAGAAACACGTGCTACAGGAAGTATAAATGGTAGTGGAGGTTTGTATACCGTACATCCAAATGATAGCAACGTAATGTTCGAAGCTACTACGGATATTTACAGAACACAAAACCTGAGAGCTAGCCCTACTACGGCGGTTAGCTGGACCAAAATTTCTAATTTCTCTGGCACCACTGATGAAGTGGGCATGAGCTATGCGAAGTCTTCTAGCGGTACTTTTTATGCTGCATTCAGGCCACAGGCTTTGTATCTTAGTGTAGATATAAATGCTACCTCACCTACTTTTACCAAACTCACCTCTTTTCCTTATAATAGTGGTGAGCAAATAAGACAAGTAGAAACATCTACTTCTGACTCTAATGCCATCTACGTAGTAACCACGCAATCTCGTATTTTGGTATCGCACAATAAAGGGAGTACTTGGACAGAAATAACCAAAAACTTACCTGCCATTAATATCATCAAGTTACTACTAGATCCTAATGCATATGACTCTAGCATGTACGCTTGCAATGCGTTTGGGGTATACTACCGTAATCGATATTTAAGTAACTGGATTCCCTTTTCACAGGGACTACCTACTATCTCTAAGATTACTGATATGGAAATCATGAATGATGTCAATGCAAATGGCCGTCTGCACATATCTACCTGGGGAAGAGGCATTTGGCAAACAGATTTATTTAAAAACTCATCGGTATCACCTACTGCAGATTTCACTATTAATACGGCAAGCTCACAATCCTGTGTCAATACTATAATAGCCGTAGACAACTCATATGGCTCTCCACTAGGAAGAAAATGGCAAATAAGTCCAGCTACGGGTTGGGAGTATGTCAATGGAACAGACTCCTCATCTTCTAGAGCCGAAATAAAATTTATCACATCAGGTATTTATTTTATATCCCTGAATGTTTACAATAGCTTAGGTACGGATATAGAAACCAAAAACTATATATATTCACCCATGACCGTAGATGCTACTTGTACCACAAGCACTAATCTGCTGGGCGGTTACACTATTGGTATATATAAATTTGAGCTAAATACAATCTCCAATGCATCTAGTACTGGAAAAGCATCTTACGAAGATTTTTCATGTGCTAGTAATACTGCACTAAAAACCAATACAACATATACCGCTTGGGTAACCAATGGCAACAGTTATAACGAAAATTCAAAAGTGTATATAGACTACAATGATGATGGCGATTTTCTAGATGCTAATGAACTTGTAGGAAGTATTAGTAGTGGCTTATCTCGTAGATCTGTCAACTTTACTACGCTTGCTTCTCCACCAGTGGTCAATAAGTTTATACGACTACGAGTAGTGTCAGATTATGCCAATGTGAGTTCACCATGTGGCACATTAAGCTACGGCCAAAGTGAGGACTATGCCATCTACATAGATAATGTAAATCCTACGGTGTCTATACAACTGCCCCCTCCTACCGTGAGCAATGAATTTACAGCTACTTTCACCACCTCTGAAGTAGTTACAGGATTTGATATTTCTGACATATTTCTGAGCAACGCAAATGCATCTAATTTTAGGCAAATAGATATAAATACCTACTCCGCTACTATAGCACCTATAGATAATGGGCAAGTTACCGTGAGCATACTACCCAATAGATTAAGTGATTTAGCAGGCAATCAAAATGCGACTCACTCTGCCAGCACATCCTTTTTATTAGGTTTTCAGTCTTTCACTTTTATAGGTACATCTGTACAGGATAACCTCACACAATCTAGCACAGGAGGCACCATAAAATGCTACGTTCCTTTTGGTACAGCAATAGACTCTCTTATAGCTACATTTACTCTAAGCGATACTACAACGGCATATGTAGACACCGACCTGCAAACCTCTGGCAGTACAGCTAATGATTATAGTAATGTAGTAACCTATACCAGCAAAGCAAAGAATCCAAATATCACAACTAGCTATACAGTAGAAGTGATACAAAACGATAATACGGAATGTGATTTACTTAACTTTGGGCTCAATACACCTTCGGTAAACGGCACTTTAACGCCTAATACTACTGGTGGAGATGTAGAACTGATAGTACCTTATGGCACATCTCTGAGTAGCCTTGTTTCTCACTTTATGGTGAGTGATAGTGCCTCTGTATATATCAACTCGATAAAGCAGACCTCTGGAGTTACAACAAATAATTTTACGGGAGCTCTTACTTACACCGTCTTCGCTCAAAACAGAAGTATCTCCAAAACCTATACGGTCCAAGTGACCATTGCCAAAAATACAGCTAGTGACATTCTCACTTATGGCATTGCAACTCCAGCTAGCACAGGCACCATTACTGCTAACTCTATAGATGTGTATGTTCCTTATGGCACTTCCTTAGCTAATCTTACTGCATTATTCACTACCAGTGATAATGCTACAGTTTCTGTACTTAGCACTATGCAGACCTCGGGTGTTTCATCTAATGACTTTTCTAGTACAGTATCGTACCTTGTTGTGGGTCAAAATACAGCCTACTCCAAGACGTATATTGTAAACGTATATGTAAGTGATAATCAAGCACGGGATCTCCTTAGTTTTGACATAGTAACTCCCGCAGCTTCTGGCACCATCACGTCTATAGACACAGCCACTGGAACTGTACAAGTAAACGTGCCTTATGGCACTGCATTAGATAATCTTACGGCGATATACACTACGAGTGATAGTGCTCAGGTCTACATAGACCAAACGGAGCAGCAGAGTGGCATCGCCACCAGTGATTTTACCAATGTAGTAAACTATAAAGTAATAGCACAGGATACTAACTACTCTAAAACATACGCTGTAACAGTGAGTCCACTGCCCAATACTGCGGCGGAGCTCCTTGATTTTAGTATACAGAATCCAGCAGCAGAAGGCACTATCACCAGAGATACTACAGGAGGAACCGTAGCTATATCTATCTCTACAAGTACCAATCTGAAAAACTTAATTGGTCTATTTACACTTAGTGAAAATGCAACCGCCTCTGTAGACGGGGTATTACAAGAAAGCACAGTTACCGTTACCGATTTTAGTGATGATGTTAAATTTATAGTGACTGCTGAAGATGCTACTACCAGCAAAATCTATATTATACAAATAACTAAAAGTGCTAGCTCAGTAGCTAAAATAGCCAAAGGCATACTGACCGTATATCCTAACCCAGCCAACAATGAAATATGTATACACTCCGAAGGAGCACAAGTGAATAAGGGTACATATGCAATCACAGATGCAATGGGACAATTAGTGAAAGCAAGTAAAGTGAACGATGTGGCCACCCAAATAGATATCTCAGACTTAGCTGTAGGTATATACTACCTAAAAATTAAAACAAAAGACGGATATTGGATAGGCAAGTTTTTGAAGGAGTAGTTTCTACTTCACTAAGCCGTTAGAGAAAAAAAACAAGTAGTCGCTATACTTATTAGATGTGATGCCCAAATGAAAAAGACCCATATTCAACTGACGTATTTAAAAGCGAACCCAACATTTAAGAATTTCCTAATAAAACATTGGAATAGAAATAAATGTGAAAACTGAAAATATTATTCAATTCGATTGTTTTTGTACCTTTATACATAGAAATACGATTATCCTATATGCTTTATAAAATATTTAGATGGCTTTTTCACTTGACTACAAAAGCCTATTTCCGATCTATATACCTACAAGGAAAAGATCAGATACCACCAAATGGTAAACCAGTAATTTTTGCGGCAAACCACCCCAGCTCATTTATGGATCCCATATTGCTTGCCGTACACCTAAAAAGAGCATTGTATTTTTTAGTACGAGGAGATGTGTTTAAAAACAAATTCGCAAGTCTCCTTTTTGATAAGCTACACATGATTCCAGTGTACAAACCGGATCTGTCTCCAGGCCAAACTCATAAAAACGAAATGATTTTCGAAAAATGTCACGCACATCTTGGACGTAATAGTAATGTGATGATTTTTCCTGAAGGCACCAGTAAAACTGAGCGACGACTACGACCCATAAAAACAGGTGTCGCTAGAATAGCGTTAGGAGCTGAGGCCAAACATAACTTTGAGCTAGACTTAACTATTTTACCCATTGGCTTAAATTATTCCAATCCACATTATTTCAAAAGTGATGTATTCGTCAATATAGGCGAGCCTATACGAGTAAGTGAGTACAAGGACATATATATCAAAGATCCTAGGGAAGCCGTATTGCAACTAACAGAACGTGTAAAAACGGAGCTTGAAAAACGTATTGTAATAATAGAAGATGAGCAACTCGAAAAGTTAATTCAACAAATAGAAATTCTTTATAGAAGTAAACTAAGAGACGAAAGTAAACTGGAAGGAAAAGCAATACAAGATTTTTACTTATCTCAAGATATTGTGAAGGCAGTGGAATACTACGCTAAAAACAAACCAGAATTACTGAAAGATTTTGAGCAAAAAATCACCTACTATCTAAAAGAGTTAAAAGGCTTAAAGATAAGAGATACACAAATAAGAACGTCTTCCGTATCCTTCAAATTCCTTTGGACGCTGCTTTATTTCACAATTGGGTTCCCTGTGTTTTTATATGGCTTCATTACAAATGTGATTCCCTTTAAACTAGCTGAGTTCATCTCAGGAAAAATCCTAATCAGAGAAGATTTTGTAGGATCCATAAAAATAGCCGTAGGTATGTTAGTCTTTATACTAATCTACGGTATAGAAGCCACTCTATTTGGCACTTTCACAAATGTCCTATGGGGCATTCTATTTTGTATTAGTCTATATCCAGCAGGTTTATTCACCATGGACTATTTCAAAACCTACTATAAAGTAAAAGGCACTATTAAATACATGAGACTATTTATGCAAAAAAGTAACTTAGTCACTAATCTAAAGACAACACGGCAGGAGTTAGTAGATGAGCTTGAGAACAGGAAAAAAGAATTTTTAGACCAACGGGAAGTATGACACTTCTATTTGCAATAAGACCCTAATTTTCTCTACAACAAAAGACAAGCACGCTTCGCTCCTATAGTAAACGATAACAAATGAATAAATTTCCCTAAGCATTTGCAAATGTTTAGGCACCTTTTCTTATCACTATTTTAGCGTATTTTTGGAATGTAAATATATTAGATTGCAAGCTTAATCCGTATATAAAAAAATGCAGGTGTAGTTCTAAAATAAAGGTCGTTGCACGTTTGCTACATCTTATTATCCTTCGGAAAATCCTCGCACGCTAACGCATAACTTGCCATATACTAACGTAACCAAATCACAAGATATAAAACATGAAAATTCAAGAATTATATTCCAAGCAGCAAGAATTCTTTAACTCGAATAAAACAAAGAATACTAGTTTTAGAATTGAGCAATTAAAGAAGTTTAGAAAAATATTGGAAGAGAATGAAAGTGAACTTTATGCTGCAATATTTGAAGATTTTGGAAAGTCAGAATTTGAAACCTTTGAGTCTGAACTTTCTTTATTGTATCACGAAATAAATATTTTCGTCAAAAACATAAAAAGGTGGAGCAGGCGAAAGAAAGTATCTACGGGATTGATCAATTTCCCAGCTAAAAGCTATATCCTACCCGAACCACTTGGAGTTACCTTGGTTATCGGAGCGTGGAACTATCCTTATCAACTTTCTATGCTTCCAGCTATAACAGCTATAGCCGCAGGTAACACCGTAATCATAAAGCCGAGTGAGCTGCCTTCTAAAACATCAGCGATAATGGCTAAAATTATCAATACTACTTTTCCTTCTAATTTCTTGCACGTAGTAGAGGGAGGCATACCCGTAACTAACGAACTATTGACTCACCGATTTGATAAGATATTTTTCACTGGTAGTATCCCCGTTGGCAAGATTATATATCAAGCAGCGGCAAAGCACCTTACTCCCGTCACACTTGAGCTCGGTGGCAAAAGTCCTACTTTTGTACTAGCAGATTGTGATATTAACGTAACAGCAAAAAGAATAGTCTGGGCCAAATTTCTGAATGCTGGACAGACCTGTGTGGCTCCTGACTATATTTTAGTGGACCAATCAATAGAGACAAAATTCTTAGAAGCATTAAGGTCTAACATAAAGGAGTTTTATACAGTCGCTGGGGATACATCCGATAACTATGTACAAATAATAAATACTGCAAATTTTGATCGATTACAAAAACTGCTGGATCCCAATAAGATATATTGTGGCGGCGAAATAGATAGAGAAAGACGATTTATAAGTCCAACGATTTTACAAAATATTTCATTTGATGATGAAATAATGCAGGATGAAATTTTCGGGCCTATTCTTCCCGTTGTATCCTATTCAGATTTAGATGAGGCTATACAGCACGTAAAAGCAAGACCCAAACCTCTAGCGTGCTACGTTTATTCTAAGAATAGAAAAACAATAGCAAAAGTGCTCAAAGAAGTGTCCTTTGGCGGGGGTGCAGTAAATGAAAGTGTAATGCATTTTGCGAATAGTAACCTTCCATTTGGCGGTGTAGGCTTAAGCGGAATGGGAAGCTACCATGGGAAATCTGGCTTTGATACCTTTTCTCATTTCAAGAGTATCCTAGATAAACCATTTTGGTTTGAAGCCAATATTAAATATTCTCCATACTCCAAAAACAAGTTAAAAATAATAAAATGGCTTTTCAAGTAAGCTAGGGTTAATTAACATTGTATACAAAGCGATATGGCCGATAATCTTGGAACAGAAAAAATGGAATACGACTATATTATAGTTGGCAGTGGTTTTGGTGGTTCGGTGAGTGCTCTTAGATTATCTAAAAAAGGATATTCCGTTTTGGTGATCGAAAAAGGAAAATGGTACAAGGCTGAGGATTTTCCTAAGACCAATTGGAATTTCAGAAAATGGCTGTGGTTGCCTAGTTTACGATTCTTCGGTATTATGAAATTAACCATCTTTAAGCATGTCGCAGTACTATCTGGTACAGGTGTAGGTGGGGGCTCGCTCGTATATGCCAATACATTACCTATTCCTAAATCCACGTTTTTCGAAACAGGCAGCTGGAGTGCACTACTCGACTGGGAAACCGAACTAGCTCCCTATTATAAGGAAGCTTTAAGAATGCTCGGTGCTACCAAAAATCCTAAGTTATTTGACGGAGATTTAGGACTGAAAAAAGTTGCACAAAAATTGGGTATGGAAGACAAATTTGACGCTACTAATGTTGCCGTATATTTTGGAGAAGAAAATGTAACCAAAGAGGACCCCTATTTTGAGGGTATGGGCCCAGAAAGAACTGGATGCAACTATTGTGGTGCGTGCATGACAGGATGTAGAAATAATTCTAAAAACACATTAGACAAAAACTACCTGTACCTAGCTCAAAAATATGGAGCGGAAATACTCGCCGAAAATGAAGTGTATGATGTCCGCCCAATAAACGGTAAAGATGGAGCTAATGGCTACGAAGTAGGCATAAAAACCAGCACCAGATTATTTGCCAAGAAGAGAAAAATCAGAAGCAAAGGTGTGATTTTTTCTGGCGGTGTACTAGGCAGTATAAAGCTACTCCTAAAGTTAAGAGCTACCTCGCTGCCCAACATATCTGATAGACTAGGACAAGATATAAGAACCAACAACGAAACTCTGGTAAGCGTATCTAGCCTAGACAAAGACAAAAATTACTCTAAAGGTGTCGCGATAGGAAGCATTTTAGATACGGATGAAAATAGTCATCTAGAAATATGCAGATATTCTGAGGGATCTAATGCCTGGAAGCTAATACATCTACCGTATGTTACAGGCAAGACTATTTTCATTCGACTAGGAAAGGTGCTAGTCTCTTTAATAAAATCACCCATCGACTATTTCAAAATCTATTTTATGAATAGTTGGGCAAAGCAAACGGTAGTACTCCTCTTTATGCAAACTCTGGATAGCACGCTGAGATTCAAGAGAAATATTTTCGGATCTATGAGTTCTACCGTTAGTACGGGTAAAAAGCCAACTCCTTTTATTCCTGAATCAGTTCAATTGATAAAAGAATATAGTGCCGCCGTAAACGGAGTGAGCACTTCATTTGCACTAGAAACTATAGCTGGCATTCCATCCACAGCACACATTTTGGGAGGTGCAGTAATGGGAGCAGATTCTTCAGAAGGTGTGATTGACAAGAACAATAAAATTTTCGGTTATGAGAATCTTTATATTATTGATGGTTCTATGATTTCTGCAAACCCTGGAGTAAATCCATCTCTATCAATAACGGCTATTGCAGAGAGAGCTATGGACCAAATACCTACTAAAACAAATAGTGTAGGCTGATTAGCATCAATTGAAATACTTTTGAAATTATTAATTTACGTAGACCAATGTTAAAATTACTAAGAAATCTAACACTCCTTTTTTGTCTATTTTTATTAGCCAGTTGTGCTTCTAAAAAAGTAAGTGATATTTTTTATCTTGAAAGCTCTGTAGCTTTAGTAGAAGCCTCACCAAAACTAGACATCTATCTACCTAAGAAATCAGAAAATAATCCTGTGGTTATTTTTATTCACGGAGGATATTGGGAAGAAGGAAACAAAGATATGTATGGATTTCTGGGTCGTGGTCTGGCTAAGAAAGGGATAACTACCGTAATCCCCAATTATACGCTAAGCCCGAATGGCAGTTACCATACGATGGCAGAGGAAGTGGCAGCAGCCGTACAATGGACGCACGATAGTATAGCAAAACACAACGGGAATCCCGACCAGATATTTCTAATGGGACACTCCGCAGGAGGTCACTTGATAGCACTGGTAGGTACTAATCCTAAGTATCTGAAGACTACGGATTTGATAAAAGGTATAATTCTGAATGATGCCGCAGCATTAGATATGAATTCTTATTTACAAGAAAATCCACCAACCAAAAATCATAACTATGATGTTACTTGGACCCAAGACTCAACTAACTGGAAAGATGCTTCTCCTATTTATTTTTTATCTGAAAAAGTACCGCCGATGTTAATCTACGTGGGCACCAAAACATACCCTTCTATTCTTTCTCAAAACAAAGATTTTGTGGAAGAACTGAAGAAGTATCAACCGGCCGCAGAGATAAATTATCTAACTAAGAAGCACGTACCCATGATGAGCCAATACATCTATCCTTGGAATAAGCATTATAAAGAAATTATTGCGTTTATAGAACGGAATAAATAAACAAAACCTGCTTGCGAATTGTTACAAAATCATAGAATAACAGTTTTTAAAAGACGCTTAAAATACACAATCAGATTTCATAACAACTCAAAGTAAGATGAATAGAGTCCAATATTTAGAAGGAGAAATAGCCGATTTACGAACCCAATTACAAAAGCACAAGCTCTATGAGAATTTAAAGAGCATTGAGGACATCAAAATCTTTATGGAAAATCACGTATTTGCCGTTTGGGATTTCATGTCACTGCTCAAGAGTCTTCAAACAACACTCACAAACGTTCAAGTACCATGGACTCCATCAGCTAACCCAACTTTAGCTAGGTTTATAAATGAAATAGTACACGGAGAAGAAAGTGATCTTAATGAACTAGGAGAACCCAAAAGTCATTTTGAAATGTACTTAGATGCAATGCGTCAAGTCAATGCTAGTACAAAGGCTATGGATGCCTTTATTCTCAATTTAAAATCTGGCAAGTCTATAGACCACTCTTTTAATGAGCTAAGTATAGATACTAGAGTTGTGGACTTTGTTAAATTTTCATTTTCAGTTATCGACACCAAGCAACCGCACTTAGTTGCTTCAGCATTTACATTTGGGAGGGAAGACGTGATTCCAGATATGTTTATCGAAATACTTAAAAATTCAGATTCAGAAAACACATCATACAATAAGCTGAGATACTATCTACAACGTCATATTGAGTTAGATGGAGATGAGCACGGTCCTTTATCGCTTAAGATGATATCTGAGCTATGTCAAGAGGACGATCAAAAATGGGATGAAGCACTTTCTGTAGCTAAGCAATCTCTAGAGAAAAGAATATTACTTTGGGACGCTATTTGTGAACTAATTCAAAAGAATAATATAGCAGCTATAAGCCAATAAAACGTTAGAAATAGAATACGTTTCGCCCTACAATATAGTTTTAGAGTAACTCATATAGAGGATGAATAACCTATTAATTAGCAGCCACCTGGACGTTTATTTCCCTCTTCCCTGCACCATGATAAGTACGGTGTAGATTAGAATCTTTAGGTCTAAGACCAATGAGATATTTTCAAGATATAGTAAATCGTATTGTAGACGCTCTACCATTTCGTCTACATTTTCGGCATAGCCGTATTTCACCTGACCCCAAGAGGTGATGCCTGGTTTTATCTTTTGTAGTCTCTTATAGTGTGGTGCTTTCTGTACTATTTGATCTATAAAAAACTGTCGCTCAGGCCGTGGACCTACTAGGCTCATATCACCTACTAGCACATTCCAAAATTGCGGAAACTCATCTACACGCGTCTTACGTAGAAACTTGCCCATCTTAGTAATACGAGGATCCTCCCCACTACTCAGCTGCGGACCAGCGGCTTCTGCGTCCACCTTCATACTTCTAAATTTGATAATGTCAAATGGCGTGCCACCTAAACCAATTCTCTCTTGGGTATAGAATATAGGACCCTTAGAACCTATTTTGACTAATGCTCCTATGAGTATGTAAAAAGGTAAACCAACTGTGAGTACTAATATAGAAGTTATAATATCAAAAGCTCGTTTTAAAAATTTCTGCCAAGGCGGTAATACATTAGTTTCAATTTCTATGAGTACTGCACCAAATACATTACCCATTTTTACCATCCCAGCTAAGTGCTGATATAGATCAGGAATCACTTTTATAACTACCAACTCACCATCTAGTGTAGATATGATAGAGGCTATATCTTGCTTTTGATAATCTTCTGTAGCTATAATCACCTCTTCTATTTGTCTATCTGCTATCACAGATACGATATCTTCTTTGCTACCTAACTTATCTAAAGTAGTAATGGCACTTTTTTCGCCATTTATATTTACAAAGCCTTGAAAGAAATGACCTTCAGATTTTTTGGCAGTGGAAAGCTCTGTGAATATACTATTGGCTCTAGGTCCAGACCCTACCAGCAAGGTTCTAAAACCAATCTTACGGTCTTTTATCTTGCGTGCTATACGAGAAGATAGGATGATACGAAATAGAGCGGTAGGCACAAAATGGAGAAGAAATAAAACAGAGATACTTTCGTAGTAGCTTCTATACTCTGTGACTTCGTCATCTAGTATCAATGCGAAAAAGATAATAAGCACTCCTGCTATGCTAGTAGTGAGCACCTGTAGCAGCTCTTTTAGCCTACTCTTGCGATACACACTTCTGTACATTCCTATAAGCATATACAGTATTACCCAGAATGCAGGTATTAAAAGTAAACCTAAATACAATTTACTATCGGACCAAACGTATCTAAGATAGTACGGATTAAAACCACCTTCTACAAAGCATTTTCTGAAGATAAAAAAGAGCCCCCAAGCTACCATAGCAGCTAAGAAGTCTAAGAGTAAATACTTGATTATTAGTTTACTTCTGTTCAAAAGTGAACTAATTTAATGTTATCAAAAAATACCAATGGTGTACCTGAGGCTGTATTGGTTTGAACATTGAAAAACACTCTAAAGTCGGCACCGGTATACTCTGGATTATTCACATCCTCTTTTAGACTGATGTACGCTTTTTTCCATTGCATGATACCTTCTTCATCTACCGTAGAAAAAAGATTGACTATGGGAGCACCTGTTACTATAGACGCATTGATAGGGTAAATACCTACCACAAATTCAGTATTGCATTTAAAATTGACCTCCAGATAGATCTCTTGTCCTTTTCTAGGTAGATCAAAATTTGCGATAGTACTATTTTCAAATTTTTGAAATCCTTGACCCAAAACTACCTTACCACTGTAGCTGTTATCTACGCCATCATATGCATACACGTCGCTCGATAAACCGGTGATGCTCATAGTATCTACATTAGTACCTGAGCCACTTTTTTTCATAGATATGGTTTGGTCTTCAAAATCTTCTAACCACTGAAAACTTAAACTTTCGTAATAGGAAAACACAGGCACTACAGTATCTACATTAGCTGGCACTAGCTCTATGTCTGTATCATATGCTTTGTAAAAGGGATAGCGAATACGCTGAGCTGTGAATCCATTATTTTTCACCCCTGCGACTATAGTCAGCTGTTGCTTGCCACTAGAGAGTATAGGAATAGTAGCAGGCAGCTCAAAAGCTCCTATCAACTTATTATTAATATACACCCAAGCATCTAGAATATCATGTGCGTTGGACCCTTCGCTTCCGTCTGCATTGGTATTGAGAATAATTTTAGGAATGTGTATGTATGCAGGAATGGATTCTTCCTTGTCGCACCCGCTAAAGCCGAAGCATAGCAAAAGTAGTCCTACCAATGGTAGAAAAAACTTTATGCGTTGGTTGTGAAATTGCGTTCTAATTGCTCTTTAATTTTGTCAGTCACTGACTGAAGTTGCAAATATTGCGAAATCCCGGCAATAGGCTCTATATTATTTGCTATGCATTTGCAAAACGAATTTATTTCTTTTTGAAGCATGGTAATATAACCATCGCTATCTTTTGTTTGACGATAGGTAGTTTTCACTCCCCATTCTTCGCATCCATCATCGTCTACACCCGTATTGCTCTGCACTTTAAGCAGCTGGTCAATGTAGTCTATAGAGCAGTATGTATTGTTCTGAAAAAACTTTGTTTGGTGTACTTCTTTGTTAGATATTTTACTTGCTGACAAGTTTGCAACACAACCATTATAAAACTCTATACGTGTATTTACCACATCTGGATCTTCATAGTACACACCTACTGCAGTACTATAGATAGATTTCACTTCAGCATTGGCTAGCTTTAGGGTTACATCTATATCATGGAGCATCAGGTCATCTATCACGCTTAGGTGTGTAGACTTTTTATTGAACTTAGTAAATCTGCTACTTTCTAAAATGCGAGGTAGAATATTATATTTTTCTAAATCAGAGAAGAAATCATAAAAGCGATGCTTAAGTCCTACCTGTATAGAGCTGCCACTCTCGTAGGCCAATATTTCAAGATTTTTGAGGTCACGGTTAGTGCATAGACTTAGACTCTCTATGTAGAGATTTTTTCCGTTTTTAACTACTTCTACTAGCGTACTATAGTTACTCGCCATGATGTCTAGTACTAATACAGTATCTACACATCGCATAAAATCATCTACATCTACAAAGACATCTAGGCCGGCATAAGCTGGCACATCATATCCGCCTACGAAGGTAATATTCTCCCAAGTTTGAAAAGATTCGAATACCTTCTCTGTAAAATTTCCTGCCCCTATTATTCCTATTCGCACCTCTATTTTCGATAATTGTTCTGCTACGAAGTACGGTCGAATTTATACTAGACTAAAAACAATGATATTTGCGGCGTACCAAATACTAAACACTTGCTGCAAGACACATACAAACTAAAAGGGCAAAGAGCCCAACTAGTAAAAGAGCTGAAAAAACTGGGCATCTCTTCCCCTAAAGTACTCAAGGCTATAGAAGCTGTACCTAGACATTTTTTCTTCCCCAAGGACTTTTTGGACAAAGCATACGAGAACATTGCTTTCCCTATAGGCAAGGGCCAAACTATATCGCAACCCTTTACTGTAGCCATGCAGACACAGCTACTAGACATACAACCAGGCGACAAAGTACTAGAAATAGGCACAGGGTCTGGATACCAAAGTGCCGTACTAAAAGTAATGGGTGCTCAAGTATATAGTATAGAGACTGTGGAAGCTTTGCACAAAAGAGCCAAAGTGCTTTTCACTAAACTTGGCCTAGACATTGCAACTATCTATGGTGATGGATCTAAAGGTTTAGCAGAATTAGCACCGTTTGACAAGATAATAATGACGGCTGCTGCTCCAAATCTTATGGAATCGCTCACTAGTCAACTAATAGTAAAGGGTAAACTAGTGGCACCGGTAGGATCTCTAGCTGTCCAAAATATGATACTAGTAACAAGAAATGGTGATAATGACTACACAAAAACAAGCCACGGTAAATTTAACTTTGTTCCACTTACAGGAACACATGGCTGGTCAAAATAAAAAACTAATAACAATACTATTCTTCTTATTCATTTCTAGCATTAGCAATGCTCAAGAATACCTGAAAATAAGAGCAAAACAAGGAGATGGAATATCTGTATTACTAAACAGATATAACCTAGCAGCTCACTCGTGTAATATAGACACATTTCTAATGCTGAATAATCTAAAACGCACAGACCAGCTGCAACTAGCCAAGGCATACAACATGCCTATCTATGTGTATGATTATAACGATGTAAGTATTAGGACCACTATTCAAAAAGACGATTACGACCTAGCTGTATACATACAAGAGTATAATGAGGAGCTAGCCAAAGATGGTATTCGCGAGTTTGACTATAGAGTAGACAAAGTGCTTTGGGTGCCCGTGCATGCTGTGTACTGCACAGTAGAGTCAGAGATAAAGAAAATTAATGAAATAAAAGAAAAGGCAGACGCTGGAGACCCAAGTCTTACTACACATACCGAAGAAATAGATCAAGAAACCACAGCTCCATTGAGCTGGGCTAACTTTCCTATATTTGGTAAAGAGCATGAAAAAACGCCCATTTACACTAAAAGACTTGAAGGCCAAGTTTATTATCTGATAAGCGGACACGGTGGGCCAGATCCTGGTGCCATAGGCGAAAAAGACGGCCACATTCTTTGCGAAGACGAGTATGCTTACGATGTAACACTTCGTTTTGCTAGAGACTTACTACAGCATAGTGCTACGGTATATCTTATCACCAGAGATGATGATGGAATACGTGACGAAGAGTTTTTAGAAAGTGATAAAGACGAAACGGTATGGTACAATCAAAGTATACCTCTAAACCAAGCTAGACGCTTAAAACAACGCACACACAAAATAAATGAGCTGTACGAAAAGCACAGAAAAGAAGGTGCTACTCTACAACGTGTCATAGAGATACACATAGACAGTAGATACGAAGAACAAAAAGTCGATATATTTTTCTACTACTACCCAGGTAGCGAAACTGGCAAAGACATGGCCATAGAGATGTATCGCACTATCAAGTCTGAGTATGAAGAGCATCAGTCTGAGAGAGGCTACAGAGGTGTAGTAAGAAGCCGTGATCTGCACACACTCAGAGAGTGCAAACCTCCTGTGGTTTATATAGAGCTAGGTAATATCACCAATGAGTTTGACCAAAGAAGACTGCTCATAGTAAACAATCGACAAGCTATAGCTAACTGGCTAACACAAGGTGTGCTGGCTAAGAACGGGCAGTAGGTGAGAATAAAGATTGCTCTTTACCTCTTCATGGACTATGTACTTTCTGGTCTTGCAAAACTAGAAATACATCTAATCCATCTGAACAAATCGACACATTCGAAATTGCCCAACAAATTATCAAGCGAGATATATTAGGACTTCAGCCAAATGATTCTAATGTTATTATTGACAATTCAGCATTTGTATATTATGAAAATCCGCAATACTCAGATAGCTTAATTCTTGCTTGGGTTGATGTACAAAAAGAAAGTTACATTGATGTCAACTTTGATGGTTTCAAGGATATAAAAGTTCTTAATCATGAAAAATCTGGTACTGGAGGAGATTTTCATGATGTATTTATCTATGGACTTGATTCAAAAAAATACATTTACTCTGATTTTTTATCTGGCAACATTGTAAATATTAATCCTAAAACAAAAACAATCACCACTTTTTGGAAAGCTGGCGTTTCAATTAATATCGAACGCATCGTACACTTTAACAATGACAGAATCGTGGGCTTAATAGAAGAAACCACAAGAGAAGTGAAATCTGAAGATTCTAAGTCTCTTCTAATAACCACTTACGTCAGTAGTCTAGAAGATGAAGTTATTGAATTCAAAAAAGATACTACAACCTTCGAAGGGTACTAGTTAACTTTTAATCCAACTTAAGCACCGCCATAAACGCACTTTGAGGTATCTCTACGTTACCAACACTACGCATACGTTTCTTACCTTTCTTCTGCTTTTCTAGCAGCTTACGCTTACGCGAGATATCACCACCATAGCACTTTGCTGTTACATCCTTACGCATAGCTCGTATGTTTTCTCTAGAGATTACCTTAGCACCTATAGCTGCTTGTATGGGTATCTCAAACTGATGTCTTGGGATAAGCTCTCTCAGTTTTTCACAGATTTTTTTACCAAAACTATATGCCTTGTCTCTATGTATCACAGCACTTAGAGCATCTACTACCTTGCCATTGAGCATGATATCTAGTTTTACCAATTGAGATTCTCTATATCCTATAGGGTGATAGTCGAAACTAGCATAGCCTCTACTTACACTTTTTAGCTTATCGTAAAAATCGAATACCACTTCTGCCATAGGCATTTCGAAGGTCAGTTCTACTCTATCACTAGTTAGGTATACTTGGTTCTTTATAGTACCTCGTTTATCTATACACAGTGACATAATAGCTCCTACATAATCGCCAGCAGTGATTATCTGAGCGTTGATATACGGCTCCTCTAGCCTATCATAGTAGTTAGGCTCAGGTAGATCCGTCGGGTTATTGACTATAACGATATTGTCTGGCTCTTTTTTCAGGTAAGCATGGTAACTAACGTTTGGTACGGTAGTAATCACCGTCATACCAAACTCACGCTCTAGTCGCTCTTGGATAATCTCCATGTGCAGCATTCCAAGGAATCCACAACGGAAACCAAAACCTAGTGCTGCAGAACTCTCTGGTTCGAAAACCAAACTTGCATCATTCAGCTGTAGCTTACCCATAGAGTCTCTCAACTCTTCAAAATCTTCTGTATCTACTGGAAAAATACCAGCGAATACCATTGGTTTCACATCCTCAAAACCATCAATAGCTATTTCTGTAGGACTATTAGTAATAGTAATGGTGTCTCCCACCTTCACTTCTTTAGCTTCTTTTATACTACAAATAATATAGCCTACGTCTCCCGTTTTTACTGTTTGACGAATTTCTGGTTTCAGTTTCAGCACGCCTATTTCCTCAGCATAGTACGACTTACCCGTATTCATAAACTTGATATGATCTCGTTTATTTAGCTCCCCATCCATAATACGGTAGTAGGCTATTATCCCTCTAAAAGGATTAAATACCGAGTCAAAAATCAAAGCTTTTAATGAAGCTTTTGGGTCTCCTTTAGGTGCAGGGATTCTATCTATAACTGCATTAAGTATATCTAGTACTCCCATGCCTGTTTTACCACTAGCAGGTATTATGTCTTCTCGCTCGCAGAGTATTAGTTCTTCTATCTGGTCTTTTACCGCTTCTGGCTCTGCTCCAGGCAGGTCCATTTTATTAAGAATAGGTATAATAGTAAGGTCGTGATCTAAGGCTAAGTATAGATTTGAGATGGTCTGAGCTTGGATACCTTGTGCAGCATCTACTATAAGCAGAGCCCCTTCACAGGCAGCTATACTCCTACTCACCTCGTAGCTAAAATCTACGTGACCGGGAGTATCTATAAGATTTAGCGTATAGTCTACGCCATCTCTGTTGTATTTCATCTGGATAGCGTGAGATTTTATGGTAATACCACGTTCTCGCTCTATGTCCATATCGTCGAGCGTTTGCTCTTTCATCTCACGATCAGTTACGGTGCCAGTAGTCTGCAGCAGTCTATCTGCTAACGTGCTCTTACCGTGGTCTATGTGAGCTATTATACAAAAATTACGGATGTTCTCCATTCAGGTGCAAAAGTAGTTTTTTTACCCTACGAAAATGAAGTGATTTTCTCCTACTCTACTATCACTTTTTTGGAATAAACTATTCCGCTGCTTTTCTCTTGGAGCTGGAGCATATATACTCCTTTGGCAGCTATGGTAAGAGAGCCAATCGTAGTAACTTGTGCATTGACTCGTTTACCTAAAACGTCAAAAACAGTGATGTTATAAAGATTAGCATTTTTTATGGTAAATGTGCCAGAAGATGGATTTGGATATATAATTAAGTCTTCTTTTTCTAAGGATTTTACAGCAGCAAAACATGATGAATCTTGGTAGCCAAATACATAAAACTCTCCATCCACATCAGTACATGCTCCACGTCCTGAGGCATTCAGTATTATTCTAAATGTGTCTTGCACTCCGTTAGGAGTAAAGGTAGCTGAGCCGCTTGCCGTAGTTCCTAAAGTTACCCTGCTCGAAAAATCAATCCAGATTAATTGGTCAGAATTAGATGCTGACACTGGAATAGTCATAGTTCTAGGAATGCCTGTAGATACATAGCAAAAAGAAGTATCCTTAGGTGCTTGTATCATCGGTGTAGCATCTATAAAAACCCTCAAAAAATCTGTGGCACTACAACCGGTGATTGGGCTAGTATAGTCGTAGAATAAACTAATGTCATCTGGATAAAATCTAGAAGCATTACCAGGACTAAAGTTATTGCCACCTACTATAGCACTAGGGTCATTAGACGACCAAGTACCACCGGCAGGGTTGGCATTTAGTGGCATGTTAGCTGCGGTTTCGCAGTATCTATCAGGAGAAGGTTGCGTTAGATTAACCGCTGGTAATGGATTGATAGTAAGTGTAGTATCATTGAAAGCAGGGCAGCCAGTAGCCACGTGGTCATAACGTATCAAGTAACTCTTAGGATTGGCATTAGTACTAGCTAGTGGAACACTATTCAGCGTGTTGATAGTATCGCCAGTTAAGCCACCCAAAGTACTTGGTAGTCTAAAACCTGAAGAGTCATAAATGGTCCAAGCACCATCTGTTAGGTTAACACTCGTTAAAGTATTAAGGGATATTTCACCCTCGTCCCAGCAGAGTTCTCTGTTAGTACCGAACGTAATTTTGGGCACTCGCCAGATCTCCATATTCGCGGTATCTTTAGAAGTACACCCATATTCATTTGTATAGGTAAACTCTAGTATGATGGTATCCTTGTCTGTATTCTGAATAGTGTAATTTGACTCGTCTACATTTAGCCACCAATCGGGAGCAAACTGGGAGCCTCTATTCTCAAGCATATCCGCAAAAAAGTAATTAACATTTGAGTTAGAATCTAAACATCTCCATGATGGAATACCTAGAGCCGTATTAGCTGGGCTAACTACCACATCATTATCTAATTGTATCGAGCCTATGTCTTGGCAGTAAGCCCGATTTTGCAGTATTGTTCTAGGCAGGCTACGAACCAAAATCTTCATAGAATCTCTATTGACACATTGCGTAGTTGGATCTTGGTAGGTGTACACTAAGCTCGTTTGGATACTACTAGCCGGGGCTGCTATAAGTCCACAAGCTTCAGCCGTATTAAATGTATTACCATTCACTATTAGACTGTGATTTGGAGATGTACTCCAGTATCCAGTAGTATGAGGTGCACCGGTAGGAGTTACTATTATACTGTCAAGTACTATCTGACCATAATCACAGCATACTGCCAAATCATTACCTAAACTAACTACAGGTGGTGCATTTAACGTCACATAAATGGTATCATAAAATGTAGAGGTGACATCAAACGACTTTAATATGACCTGACCACTAGCAGAGAAACTAGCCTGAGTGATTGATGCACTCGTAGAAGAGAATGTGGCTACGGAGCTTATCCATTCATAAGATGTTGGTGTCCCGCTTACTACACTATCTAAAAAGATTAATGTAGAGTTAGTACAAGCGTTTCGGTCACCAAGTTTTATTTGTACGTTGAGTTGGGCATGAGCTCCTACCGTAAAACAGATAAATAGACAGGATACAAGTTTTTTCATAAATGGGTATCGTTTCGTTGAGAGATCTTTTTGGTGTAAAAAAATAGAATCCAGAAATATTAAAATCAAAGTTAATCAAAATTTAAAAACCTCTCAATTATTACTTATACATAATACCAGAAAGCCTTCAAAATGGGACTTTGCTTACAATTTACATATCTTCCAGATGGAATAACAAATCTGAGTGCAAGAAATCTGAGTGAAATTGCCCCAATTGGTGTAATAATTTTACTTTTGCGGGCTTTAAAATAAACAACAAGAAATTAATATCTAAGAACTGATGGAAAAATTAATGATTTACATGCCAATAGCTATGGCCATAATAGGTCTACTATACATGGTAGTGAAAAAAGGTTGGGTAATGAAACAGGATGCTGGAGATGGCGTAATGAAAGAAATATCTAATCATATATATGACGGAGCTTTAGCATTCCTAAAAGCAGAGTACAGATTGCTTGCCATTTTTGTGGTGATAGCTAGTGTAGTGCTTGCAGGCGTATCATACGTAGTAGAGTCTACACACATTCTTATTGTAGTAGCCTTTATTATAGGAGCTATATTTTCTGCATTTGCAGGTAATATGGGTATGAAAATAGCTACTAAGACAAATGTAAGAACAACGCAAGCAGCTAAAACTAGTCTTCCAAATGCACTTAAAGTGTCTTTTGGGGGAGGTACAGTGATGGGACTTGGTGTTGCAGGACTTGCGGTTTTAGGCCTTACAGCATTCTTCATAGTTTTCTATCAATACTTTATGGGTGGCGTTTGGACTAACTCAAATGATATGACTGTAGTGTTAGAAACACTTGCAGGTTTTTCTCTTGGAGCAGAGTCTATAGCACTCTTCGCTAGAGTAGGTGGTGGTATATACACCAAAGCAGCTGACGTAGGTGCTGACCTTGCAGGTAAAGTACAAGCGGGTATTCCAGAAGATGATCCACGTAACCCTGCTACTATAGCAGATAACGTAGGAGATAATGTAGGAGATGTAGCAGGTATGGGAGCCGATTTATTTGGTTCGTATGTAGCTACAGTGCTTGCTGCTATGGTACTAGGTAACTATGTGATAGCAGATATGGGTGGATCTATACAAGATGCATTTGGCGGAATAGGACCTATTCTATTGCCTATGTCTATAGCTGGTATCGGTATTGTGATTTCTATTATTGGTACATTACTAGTGAAAATATCTAGTAATGAGGCTAAAGAAAAAGATGTTCAAAAAGCATTGAATATAGGTAACTGGGCTTCTATAGCTCTAGTGGCTATAGCTTGTTTTGCCTTGGTAAAATGGATGCTTCCAGAAACTATGCAAATGAACTTCTTCGGTGAAGGGCTACAAGATATTTCATCTATGCGAGTATTTTATGCTTGTTTAGTTGGTCTAGTAGTAGGAGCTGGCATTTCTGCTTTTACAGAATACTACACTGGTCTTGGTAGCAAGCCAGTTATGAAAATAGCACAACAATCTAGTACAGGTGCAGGAACCAACATTATCGCTGGTCTTGCTACGGGTATGATATCTACATTCTCTTCTGTATTGTTATTTGCTGCTGCTATATGGGCATCTTATGCTCTTGCAGGATTCTATGGTGTAGCACTTGCTGCATCTGCTATGATGGCTACTACTGCTATGCAACTTGCTATTGACGCATTTGGTCCTATAGCTGATAATGCTGGAGGAATAGCCGAAATGAGTGAGCAAG
>Ga0115007_10000552_pt1 | contig 24664 bp, 24 predicted proteins | sample ArcOceMetagenome_2_FD_87166 | JGI IMG/M metagenome (GOLD analysis project Ga0115007, IMG submission 87166) | Marine eukaryotic phytoplankton communities from Arctic Ocean - Arctic Ocean ARC135M Metagenome | ecosystem: Environmental > Aquatic > Marine > Oceanic | place: Arctic Ocean | collected...
GGCTCATCTAGTATGTAAAGTGTTTTACCTGTGTCTCTTTTTGACAGTTCTTTGGCTAATTTAACGCGCTGAGCTTCACCGCCGGAGAGTGTGGTTGCCGATTGACCTAGCTTAATGTAGGAAAGCCCTACGTCAATTAAGGTTTGCAGGCGCCTTGCTAGAGCTGGAATGGCATCAAAAAATACACGAGCGTCCTCAATAGTAAGACCTAGTATTTCATCGATGCTTTTACCTTTGTACTTAATCTCAAGGGTTTCACGGTTGTAGCGTTTGCCTTTACATATATCGCAAGGGACATAGATATCGGCTAAGAAGTGCATTTCTACCTTTATGACGCCGTCACCTTGGCAAGCTTCGCATCGTCCCCCTTTGACGTTGAAGCTAAAGCGTCCTGGTTTATATCCGCGAGATCGTGCTTCTTGTGTGCCTGCTAATAGCTCGCGTATCGGTGTAAATATGCCGGTATATGTTGCTGGATTAGATCGAGGAGTGCGGCCGATAGGACTCTGATCAATGTCGATTACTTTATCAAAATGCTCTAAACCTTCAATTTTTTCGTAAGGCGCGGCTTCTAAGGTTGTGGCGTTATTTAATGCTGTGGCTGCAAGTGGATATAGCGTGTTGTTAATTAGAGTAGATTTGCCTGAGCCTGATACGCCGGTTACGCAAGTCATCAAGCCTACGGGGATATCTAAGGTTACGTTTTGTAGGTTGTTCCCTGTTGCTCCGCTAAGAGTCAACATTTTATCGGGGATAGTTTTGTTGCGCTCTTTCGGTATTTGAATGGCTTTTTTGCCAGATAAATACTGCCCCGTTAGTGAATTAGGGTTATTCATTACCTCACTCGGTGTGCCGGCTGCAACAACCTGTCCGCCATGTACACCTGCGCCTGGTCCTATATCAATAACATAATCAGCAAGCCTGATGGCATCTTCATCATGTTCTACAACGATAACCGTGTTGCCTAGGTTTTTAAGGTGCTCTAGGGTTTGGAGAAGTCGTTCATTATCGCGTTGATGTAGACCGATCGAAGGTTCATCTAAAATATACATAACGCCAACGAGGCCTGCGCCTATCTGGCTGGCAAGCCTAATACGTTGAGCTTCTCCACCCGAAAGAGTATCTGCTTTGCGATCCAGCGACAGGTATTCGAGTCCTACATTAACCAGAAACGATAATCGTAAGCGTATTTCTTTTAGAATTTTATCGGCAATCTCGCCCTGCTTACCTGTTAAATTTAGGTCTTCAAAGTACTGCATGCCGTCGCCAATAGGCATGACAACGATATCAGGAAGCGTTTTGTCTTGTATGAAAACGTGGCGAGCGTCACGGCGTAGGCGTGTGCCATGGCAGGACGGGCAAGGTTGCATGTTTAAGTATTTAGTCAAATCATCACGAACCATTTCTGATTCAGTTTCTTTATAGCGTCGTTCAAGATTGTTAAGCACGCCTTCGAAAGGGTGGGACTTCGCAATACTGTCGCCGCGGTCATTTAAATATTTAAAAGGAACGGATTCTTTGCCAGAGCCTTTTAATATAGCATCTTGATGTTGTTTCTTGAGTTGACTGAACGGTGTGTCCATATCAAAGCCAAAGTGTTCAGCCACGGCTTTTAATTGTTGAAAGTAGTAAAGCGCTCTTCTATCCCAGCCTCTAATGGCTCCTTCTGAAAGGGTGAGGGAGTCATCATGTACAACTTTCTTTGGATCAAAGTATTGTTTCACGCCTAATCCGTCACAGCTTGGGCACGCGCCATGAGGGTTGTTGAATGAAAATAGGCGTGGCTCAAGTTCTTGTATGCTATGCCCGCATGTAGGGCAGGCAAAACGCGATGAGTAGACCATATCTTCTTGGTCATCATCCATATAAGCGACGCGTGCAATGCCGTCCGTTAAGTTTAAAGCGGTTTCGAAAGACTCTGCCAGTCGGATTTGTAAATCACCTCTGACTTTAAAGCGATCTACAACCACTTCGATAGTGTGCTTTTTGTTTTTATCGAGTTCAGGTGCAGTATCTAAATCTACAACAATGCCATTAATGCGGGCGCGTACAAAACCTTGCGCCCGTAAGTCATGTAGAGTGTGTAAGTGCTCACCTTTGCGCCCTTGTACTACAGGGGCAAGTAGCATGAGCTTGGTTTCTTCTGGTAGAGCGATAACTTGATCTACCATCTGGCTGACTGTTTGTGCCGTTAAAGGAAGGTTGTGATCGGGGCACCGTGGCTCGCCCGCACGCGCAAAAAGCAGCCGTAAGTAGTCATAAATTTCCGTTATTGTTCCGACAGTAGATCGGGGGTTATGCGACGTGGATTTTTGTTCGATGGATATCGCAGGGGAGAGTCCTTCGATGTGGTCGACATCGGGTTTTTCCATCATCGATAAAAATTGACGTGCATACGTCGAGAGTGACTCGACGTAGCGTCTTTGCCCTTCGGCATAGAGGGTGTCGAAGGCTAGAGATGATTTCCCCGAACCGGATAGTCCGGTAATGACGACCAATTTATCGCGAGGAATATCAAGGTCGATGTTTTTCAGGTTATGGGTGCGCGCACCGCGAACCAGAATGGTATCCATGTATGCTCCAGTCAGACTTCAGATAAGCAAAGGGGGATTATAGAGTACCGATGATAGGCAGCGCTATGATATGCTTATCTGAATATTTTTTAGCCCATCCTCATGGAATGATGAATGGGTTTAGAAGGGTAATAGACAGTGGGCATCTAAAGATGTTCATCGTTATGAATTGTAATGATAGTTAAGACTTTGACAGTAAACGAGGATTTGTATGGCGCGCGGTATTAATAAGGTCATTCTAGTAGGTAATCTTGGGGGCGATCCTGAAGTTCGTTACATGCCATCTGGTAATGCTGTGACCAATATTACAATTGCCACTAGTGAAAGCTGGAAAGATAAGCAAACAGGGCAAAACCAAGAACGTACAGAATGGCATCGTATTGTTTTCTTCAACAAACTAGCGGAAATTGCTGGTGAATATTTGCGTAAAGGTTCGCAGGTGTATGTCGAAGGAGCATTGCGTACGCGTAAGTGGCAAGATCAGGGCGGTCAGGATCGCTACACAACAGAGATTGTAGCGAGCGAGTTGCAAATGTTAGGTGGTCGTGGCGGTGATAGCGGTAGCAGCAGTGGTGCTTATAATCAGGATCCTGGTTACGGCGCCCAGCAAGCTCCTCAGCAAAATAATCGACCTGCGGCGCAGCCTCAGCAATCGGCTCCTTCGCAAAATCGTCCGGCTCCTGCTCCGCACCAGCAAGCCCCTGCGCAAGCTCCGGCTCCAAATTTCGACGATTTCGACGATGACATTCCGTTTTAATTGATACGTTTTTAAGAAAGTAATTTTTTGCTGTTTTAAAGCCCTGTTATTGCAGGGCTTTTTATTGTTTGATAATTAATAGAGAGTTTCAAGTATGCTCTTTATTCTTATATTCTATCTATCTGGACTTAAACTGCTTAGAAGGGTTTCCGTTCCGTCGGTTTGCATTATACTGATTTGATATATTGAAAAAATACCTTGGAGTTATATGGCAGGTTGGAGTCAGTCGGCGCCTATAAAAGTGTTGGTGACAGGAGCGCAGGGGCAGGTTGGGTCTGAGTTAGTTAAGCTTGGGTTTGGTGATGCTTGTTTTGAGATGATAGCACTTGATCAGCATGGTCTGGACGTTACTTCTACGGACTCTATTCGGCATGCGCTTGATCACTATATGCCTGATTATGTTGTTAATACGGCCGCCTATAACAAGGTAGATGCTGCAGAGCATGATAAGCAGCACTGTTTCGAGCTTAATCGTGACGGCATTGGCAACTTGGCGATGGAGTGTGGGGCATTATCTATTCCCATAGTGCACTTATCGACGGATCATCTATTTGATGGTCATTATGCGAGTGGGTATAGTGAAGATGATGAGGTCTCGCCTCTAGGTGTTTTTGGTGAAAGTAAGCGCCAAGGAGAGGAGTTACTGCAGCGTTATCAGCCAAAGCATATCATTTTACGTGTTAGTTGGATTTTTAGTACACGCGGCTATAATTTTTTGTTGCGAACGCTTGATAAGGCGCGAGTTAGCCAGGCCATAGAGGCGGCAGATGATCGTCAAGGTTGTCCTACATCGGCAGGGGATGTTTCGCGTGTTATTTTGGCCATTCTTAAGCAGCTGGATAACGGTTCAGAGGCGTGGGGTACTTATCATTATTGTGGTGCCGAGATAACGACTCGTTACCGTTTTACTGAGGCGATATTGGCGGGTGCAGGGCAGTATGAGGCACTCAAAACGGAAGTGTTAGTGCCTGTTCCAAAAAAGGAGTTGCATGCTGAGGTTGAGCGACCTGCATCTTCTGTTTTGAAATGTCACAAATTGTTGAGTACATTTGGCATTAAGCAGCGCCCTTGGCGAGCTGAGTTAGTCGCTGTGCTGCGTGATATTTATAATTCGAAACGTCTGTAGAGTCTTTGGCGAGTAATAATCAGCGCGTACTCGACACCAAGCTTGCTGTGTTGACCCTGAAACTAGCCCAATATCCGTAATGGTGGGCTAGTCTAACGTCATTTTTTTATCCCCAAGGCATAGCATTATGAGTCATTGCAACGCTCACTATGTAAGCGACCGTTACTAAGCCTAATAAAAAGGCTATTGCTCGAATGCTCTTCGTTTTACCACGTTTCAGTGCGACCACGCCCAATGCTATATATATAAATAGGCCGATCACCTTGGCTGTTACCCAGGCGGATTCGAACGGGTAAGTCTGCAAAATAACGACAAGTGCGATAGCGCTTAGTAGTAAAAAAGTATCCACAATATGGGGGAGTACTCGCATAAGTTTGCTGCGAATCCATTGTGCGTCTAGCAACATCCCTATGCCGCGAGCAGTAAATAGTAAGATGCTGAGGCCGACAGTTGTCATATGCAGGTGTTTGAAAAGCGGGTACAGTTCAGTCATATTGATTTCCGGTGAACAGATAGTGGGTTTACGTAGTCGCTATTAAACGGGTTTGTAAAAGACCAATCAAGCTATGAGCCGAAAAGAGGGCAAGATACGATGGCAGGTTGTGATCAACCGGGGTTGCTTCCTTTTGAGCAAGCCTTAGCTGAGTTGCTGGACCAAGTAGTCGTTTCCAGTAATACCGAAACTATTCATATCGAGCAGGCGGTAGGCCGAGTGTTGGCTAAGCAGTCGTATGCGGTTGTTAATGTGCCGCCTGCGGATAATAGCAGTATGGATGGGTATGCGGTTGATGCTAGGTCGATAAAGCCCAATGTGCTGTATAAGGTTTCTCAGCGTATTGCTGCAGGTAAAGCGCCTGAGCCGTTAGATTCGGGCACGGTGGCACGTATTTTTACGGGGGCGGAGATGCCTGAAGGCGCGAATGCGGTGGTTATGCAGGAAGATGTTGCGGTCCGTGATGATGGCGTCATTTTTAGAGCGGCCGTTTGTGCTCAGAAAAATGTGCGTCAGGCAGGGCAGGACATTAAAAAAGGGGACCCGGTGCTTGCTGCGGGGACTCGGTTGCAGCCAGCAGATTTAGGCGTGTTAGCGTCTACGGGGCTTGATAATTTAGAGGTAATTAGACCGCTAAAAGTGGCTATTTTATCCACAGGTGATGAGTTGGTTGATCCGGGTCAATCATTAAGTCCGGGGCAGATTTATAATTCAAATCGTTATGTTCTGATTGGGTTATTGAAGCAGATGGGCATGGAGCCTGTTGTAATGAGTCGTGTTGAAGACTCATTGGACGCGACAATCGATGCACTAACGGATGCGGCTAAGCGAGCTGATTGTGTTATCAGTACCGGTGGTGTTTCTGTGGGGGAAGAAGATCATGTGCGTAATGCGATAGAGAGCTTAGGCAAAGTTAATCTGTGGCGTTTAAAAATGAAGCCAGGTAAGCCGTTAGCTTTTGGGCATATCAATGAAACGCCTTTCTTTGGTTTGCCCGGGAACCCTGCTTCTACACTGATTACATTTTGTTTGTTAGCTCGACCGTTTTTACTTGCAATGCAGGGTGTGACCCAACAGCGTTGTTTATCCTATCAGTTGCCGGCAGGGTTTAGTCAGTCAGCGGGATCGCGTCAGGAGTATGTGCGAGTGAGGTTGGAGCAAGGTAAGCTTGTTGCTTTTGGAAATCAAAGCTCAGGTGTGTTGAGTTCCGCAAGTTGGGCTGATGGGCTGGCGGTAATTCCGCCTGAAACTTCGGTATCTATAGGCGATATGTTGACCTTTTTGCCCTTTACTGAGCTCCTTGGTTGATATGCTTGGGTTTACACTACGTAAACAGGTAAAATAACGCCCTTTATTAGTTGGTTAGAGATCCTGATGGACGTTAACGCGCAACAAGATCCGTATAAGAATATTCGCCCTTATCACGATAATGAAGTTGAAGCTGTGCTGCAAAGCTTGTTATACGATGATGAATTGATAGGGGCTATTACACATTACCAGTTCCCTCGTTTGCCCTCATGGCTATCGCGCTGGTTGAGGCCGGTCGTTCGTATCGCATTGGCGCGCGAGTTTGGTGAGATCCAAACGATAAAAGGTTTTCAAAACACGGTAGCGCGTTATATGTCTAAAATGATAGCGCGCTCGACGACGAAGTTGACCTGCTCTGGTATGGAGCATATCGATCCAGATGAAGCCTATTTGTTTATTTCGAATCACCGTGATATTGCCATGGACCCTGCGTTTGTGAATTGGGTTCGTCATCAGTGCAATATGGATACGGTTCGAATAGCGATTGGTGATAATTTATTGCGTAAGTCTTACGTGTCGGACCTTATGCGTTTGAATAAGAGTTTTATTGTTAACCGTTCCGCAAAGGCGCCACGAGAAGTGATGGCGGCAGTTACGCAATTATCATCATACATTAACTTTAGTATTCAAGATGACGAGTCATCGATCTGGATCGCGCAGCGCGAAGGTCGTGCGAAAGATGGTAATGACTTTACCGACCCTGCGTTGCTAAAAATGCTTTATATCAGTCAGCGTAAGCAAGGTAGTTTTGCTGATGTGATTAAGCGGCTCAATGTAGTTCCTGTCTCTATCTCCTATGAATTCGACCCTTGTGATCGAGCTAAAGCAAGAGAATTAGCGGCTAAAGAGTCCAGTGGTCAATATGAAAAAACTCAGTATGAAGATATCGAAAGTATTGTTAAGGGTATTACCGGTCAAAAGGGTGCGGTGCATGTGCATTTTGGTGATGTTATAACGGGTGATTTCGATACACCAGAAGCCTTAGCCGCAGAGCTAGATCGTCAGATTCATCTTAATTATCACCTGCATGCATCTAACTATATTGCGGCTGGCCAGTTAGAAAAGGTCTCCGACGCTCAGGTTGTCGATTTTGAAGCGCGTCTTGATGGGTTGTCAGCGTTAGAGCAAGATAAGCTCAAAATGATGTATGCCAACCCCGTGGTTAATTGTCGTAAAGATAAGCAGGAGAGTGCATGAGCGGATTGACGCATTTAGATGAGAACGGTCACGCTCACATGGTAGATGTCTCTGAGAAGGCATCTACCTTTCGTGAGGCTCGCGCCTCTGCGATTGTATATATGTCTGAGGAAGTGTTAGAGCTTATTATTTCAGGTGGCCATAAGAAGGGTGATGTTTTGGCTGTAGCGCGAATTGCCGGTATTCAAGCGGCTAAGCGCACCAGTGATCTTATACCGCTTTGTCATCCGTTGATGTTAAGTAAAGTAACGGTAGAGCTAGAGCCTGATCTTGATGAGCGGTGTGTATACATACGCACTGTCTGCCGATTAACGGGGCAAACAGGTGTCGAGATGGAGGCGCTAACGGCGGCTTCTGTGGCAGCATTGACTCTATATGATATGTGTAAGGCTGTGGATAAGTCGATCGTCATCTCTGATATTAAGCTCCTAGAGAAAATCGGTGGTAAAAGCGGGCATTGGGAGTGTCAGTCGGTATGATTCGAATCGTTTTCTTTGCCGGTATTCGTGAGGCTTTAGGCGGTTCAGTAGACGTTGTGCATGATGCGTCTATCAAGACAGTCGAAGACCTTGTAGCTCGGTTGGTTGAGCAGAAAGGTATGCGCTGGTCTGAGGTCTTGAATGCTCCTCATGTGTTAATCGCCGTAAATCAAGAAATGACCACACGTTCAGCCTCTGTTGCTGATAGTGATGAGGTCGCATTTTTCCCTCCCGTCACAGGTGGATGATATGACAACGCGCTCTAATGAGACAATAGCGGCTATCCGTTCGTTAATTTACTATCTCGTCTTTTACCCGTTTACTATTGTGTACAGTAGCTTCTGCATACTTGTTGGCCGGTTTTTATCTTTTGAAACGCGCTTTAAAGTGTTTACAGTGATTAATTATAGCTATGTGTGGTGGTTGCGCATTTGCTGCGGGGTACGTATTGAAGTAACCGGTCTGGATAATTTGCCGAAAGATAAGGCGTACGTGTTGGTCGCGAATCACCAAAGCGAGTTTGAAACCATTTTTTTATTAACGATGATTCGTCCGCAGTGTATCGTTTTAAAGAAAGAGCTTTTAAGAATTCCTTTCTTTGGGTGGGCATTAGGTATGTTGGAGCCTATTGCTTTGGATCGAAGTCAGCGTCGCGGTGCGCTTAAGCAATTGTTGGCGCAAGGTAAAGCGCGTTTGAAGGCGGGTCGGCCTGTTGTTATTTTTCCACAAGGCACGCGTGTGCCTGTTGGGGAACCTGGGCGTTTTAATAAGGGTGGGACTATGTTGGCGGCGAGTGCGGGTGTTGCTGTTGTTCCTTTGGCGCATAATGCGGGTACTTGCTGGCCCGGAAAGGGCTTTATTAAATACCCTGGCGTTGTAAAGGTTGAGATTGGCAAGCCTGTTGAAACGCAAGGGCAGACGGTAGATCAAGTTCATGAGGAAGCGATTGGCTGGTTGTTAGCTAAGATGGAAGAGCAAGCGGCCTCGGCCATTCAGTAGCATGAGGTGAATAGACAGCTATAAAAAAACCGCCTAGTGGCGGTTTTTTTATAGCTGTGAAGACTAGCTTTCGTAACGTTGGAACACTAAGGTTGAATTAGTGCCGCCAAAGCCAAAGCTGTTTGACATGACGCGATCTAATTTCACATTGTCCATGCGCTCAGTGACAACGGATGCGCCGATCGCTTCAGGGTCTAGTTCATCTATATTGGCTGATGCGCAAATGAAGTTATTTTCCATCATAAGGAGGCTATAAATCGCTTCTTGTGCACCTGTTGCGCCTAATGAGTGGCCAGTCAGAGACTTTGTTGAGCTGACAGGAGGCATTGTTGTGCCAAAAGCCTCTTTCATTGCTTTTAGTTCTTGGATGTCGCCTGCAGGGGTCGATGTGCCATGCGAATTAATGTAGTCAATGTCGCCGTCAACGGTGCTCATCGCAAGCTTCATACAGCGAAGGGCGCCTTCGCCTGATGGGGCTACCATGTCATAGCCATCAGAAGTGGCACCATAACCAACGAGTTCACCATATATTTTAGCGCCGCGTGCTTTGGCGTGCTCTAACTCTTCTAAAACCAGCATACCTGCGCCGCCAGCAATGACAAATCCATCACGGTTAGCATCATAAGCGCGGGAAGCTTTTTCAGGAGTTTCGTTGTATTTACTAGATAGAGCCCCCATTGCATCAAACATCACTGTTAATGACCAGTGAAGTTCTTCGCCGCCACCGGCAAAAACCACATCTTGTTTGTTGAGTTGGATTTGCTCCATCGCGTTTCCGATGCAGTGAGCGCTGGTAGCGCAAGCCGATGTGATGGAATAGTTAACACCTTTGATTTTGAAAGGTGTTGCTAGGCATGCTGATACAGTGCTCCCCATTGTGCGTGTAACGCGGTATGGACCAACACGACGCACGCCTTTTTCGCGTAAAATATCGGCACTTTCGACGATGTCAGCAGAGGATGCACCGCCGGAACCTGCGATCAGACCTGTGCGTTCATTTGATACTTGGTCATCGGCTAAGCCCGAATCTTGGATTGCTTGTTCCATCGCTAGATATGAGTATGCGGCTGCATTACCCATAAAGCGACGTAGCTTGCGGTCGATTTTTGCATCGAGATCGATGTCAATGCTACCGGCTACGTGGCTACGGAAGCCCATCTCTTTATATTCTTCCTGGAACTTAATTCCAGATCGACCCTGTTTCAGGGCGTCGGTAACGGTTTCTTTATCGTTACCCAAGCAGGAAATTATACCCATTCCCGTCACTACAACGCGTCGCATATGCTGTCTCTCCTATAATTAGGATCATCTTCTTATTATTGTCTGTTATTCGGTGTCTGATTTATGATCAATGGCAGTGTACATGGTTGCCATGTTTAGATCGTTTATCAGAATGAATCCGTAGATGTAAATAAGCCAACACGTAGGTCTTTTGCTACGTAAATTTCACGGCCATCAACAGATACGGTGCCATCAGCAATACCCATAACCAATTTGCGCTCAATGACGCGTTTCAATTGGATATGGTAAGTAACCTTTTTGGCCGTCGGTAGTACTTGGCCGGTAAACTTTACTTCGCCGGAGCCGAGCGCACGACCGCGGCCCTTGTTGCCTCTCCAGCCCAGGTAAAAGCCAACAAGTTGCCACATAGCGTCTAAGCCTAAGCAGCCTGGCATAACAGGGTCGGTAGGGAAATGGCATTCAAAGAACCATAGATCAGGGTTGATGTCGAGTTCAGCAATGATTTCGCCTTTGCCCCATGCGCCGCCATCGTCATTAATGTTAGTGATGCGATCCATCATCAACATGTTGCCTACTGGTAAACGAGCATTACCAGGTCCGAACATTTCACCGTTGCCGCATTTAAGAAGGTCGTCACGGTCGAAAGAAGAAGCTTTAGTCATATGGAAAACTGTCTATCCAGAGAAAATTTAGTCAAAATATCCGACGATTATACCGTTTTGAAGTGCTGTAAGCACGATTTGTGTCACCTTATTTGGTGGCATACGGTTAATCGAGTCCTGATACACCTGAATTGAAAGACGAAGTGTCCGTTTAGACACTTCGGTTTGCGGCAATATTAGCGAGTTGGGTTAAGGTTTTTTTGAATGATGTTTCGATGAGCGGTTCAAGTGCGGCAATGGCTAAATCAGCCTGCTTTTGGGCCATGCTCTCGGTGTAACCAATCGCTCCTGAGGTGCTAACGACTTTCATAATGGGTTCTAGATCTTCTAGGCCGCCATCGCGTATGGCTTTGCGAATTAGCTTTCTATCGTGTTCATTGGCGACTTTCATGGCTTGGATAAGGGGGAGTGTTGGCTTGCCTTCTGCTAGGTCGTCACCGACATTCTTGCCCATTTCTTCTGCTGTCGACTTGTAGTCCATGACATCATCAATCAGTTGGAAAGCAATGCCGAGGTGTCGGCCATAGTCACGCAAGGCAGCACGTTCTGTGTCGCTAGCGTTAGCTAGTATGGCGCCTACCTCTGTTGCTGCTTCAAATAACATAGCCGTTTTGCCTAAAATAACTTGCATGTAGGCTTCTTCGGTTGTATCGGGGTTGCGGCTATTTAAGAGTTGTAGCACTTCGCCTTCTGCTATCACGGTCGTTGCATTTGAAATGACCGCCATAATAGGGAGGCTGCCGATGTCGACCATGATCTCAAAAGCACGTGAGTATAAAAAGTCACCGACGAGCACGCTTGGTGCGTTACCCCATTTGGCATTAGCGGTATCTTTTCCGCGCCGTAGTTCTGAATTATCAACCACGTCATCATGTAAAAGTGTGGCGGTGTGGATAAACTCAATAACAGCTGCTAACGAAACGTGACGATCACCTGAGTATTGGCAGGCATTAGCGGCCAGTAACACAAGTAGTGGCCGTAAGCGCTTTCCGCCGCTTTCGACAATATAGTGGCCAATTTTTTCAACCAGAGGAACGTTTGATCCTAAGTGGTTGATAATAAAGTCATTGACCGATTCAAATTGAGGTGCGATCTCTGGGTTAAGCTGGTATGGCTGCATGCGTCGGCTTAATAAGAAGATGTGAATGATAGCGGCATGCTAGGGGGTGAAGGCGAGAGTGTCAAGAATGGGGTATTTTATAGTGTAAATGGCTTGAGTTAATTAGGGGTTTGCTATAGAATTTCGCGCCCTGAGCTTGTCCAACGATTGCTCCCTATCATATGGGTTTCCATTAGAAGTAGGTTTGTATTTCAGTAGCCGGATAAGCATAATTTGGAGAAAAACATGTTTGCAGTTATCGTAAGCGGTGGTAAACAGTACCGTGTACAGGAAGGTCATACTCTTAAGCTAGAGAAATTGAATGCTGAAGCGGGTGCGACTATCGAATTCGATCGCGTTCTATTAGTGGGTGCAGGTGACGACGTTAAAGTTGGTCTGCCAGTAGTAGAAGGCGCTAAAGTGACTGCTGAGGTGGTTGAACATGGTCGTGGCGATAAAGTAACGATCATCAAGTTCCGTCGTCGTAAGCATCACATGAAACGTCAGGGCCACCGTCAGTGGTTTACTGAAGTTAAAATCACTGGTATCAGCGCGTAAGCTGAGAATAACAGGAGATAAACCATGGCTCATAAGAAAGCTGGCGGTTCCACGCGTAACGGCCGCGACTCACAATCCAAGCGTTTGGGTGTGAAGCGTTTCGGCGGTGAAGCAGTTATCGCAGGTAACATCATCGTTCGTCAACGTGGTACTAAATTCCACGCGGGTTCTAACGTTGGTATCGGTAAAGATCATACTTTGTTTGCTAAAGCGGATGGTGTTGTTAAGTTCGAAGTTAAAGGTCCTAACAACCGTAAGTACATCAGTATCGTTTAAGCTTAATCGCTGAACGGCATGCTGAAAAAAAGCTCCGCATAGCGGGGCTTTTTTTGTTTTTAAGCAGTGCTCGCGTTAATCTAAACTGGATTAACCTTGGGAGAAGATGAATGAAATTTGTTGATGAAGCGACGATTACAGTCGAGGCGGGCAAGGGCGGCAACGGCTGTTTGAGCTTTCGTCGTGAAAAATATGTTCCCAGGGGCGGGCCTGATGGTGGTGATGGTGGTGATGGCGGCTCTGTGTACATGGAGGCTGATGCTGGCTTGAATACGCTGGTTGATTTCCGTTTTACGCGCCAGTACAAGGCGCAAACGGGCCAAGGCGGTAGCGGTCGTAACTGTACAGGCTCGAAAGGCGAGGATTTGATCCTGATGGTGCCAGTAGGGACTACCGTGATCGATATTGACACCCAAGAAGTGCTTGTGGATCTTACCAAGATTGGGCAGCGTGAAAAAATTGCTCAGGGTGGCTTTCATGGTTTGGGTAATACGCGCTTTAAAAGCAGTATAAACCGTACGCCACGTCAAACGACAACTGGTTCAATGGGCGAGTTTCGTAATCTCAAGCTTGAGCTGAAAGTGTTGGCTGATGTTGGTTTGTTGGGGCTGCCTAATGCGGGTAAGTCGACATTTGTTCGTTCTGTTTCGGCGGCTACCCCGAAAGTGGCGGACTATCCGTTTACAACGCTGGTTCCAAGTTTGGGTGTGGTTCGTACGGAGCGTAACCGTAGTTTTGTGGTGGCGGATATTCCGGGTATTATTGAGGGGGCTGCTGAGGGTGCGGGTTTAGGTATACGTTTCTTGCGTCATTTGGCGCGTAATCGTCTATTGCTTCATGTTGTCGATTTGGCGCCATGGGATGAACAAACGCCAGCTCAGTCTTCTGTTATCGTGGCTGAAGAGCTTGGTAAATTTAGTGCGACACTGGCTAAGCAGCCTCGTTGGTTGGTGCTGAATAAGATTGATATGGTGCCGGAAGATGAGCGTGAAGAGCGGTGTCAATCAGTAGTTGATGCTTTGGGCTGGGAAGGTCCTGTTTATCGAATTTCTGCGCTTGCTAAAGAAGGTTTGAATCCATTGTTAATGGATATTCAGAATTATCTGGATGAACGCGTGGCTGCGATTGAGTTGAATCCTGAGTTGTTGGATGAAGAAAATGCGCAGCGCGATCAGGTTAGTGCGGAGGCGCGAGATCATATTGAGCGTTTGCGTGCTCAGGCTAGGGCTCGCAGTGATGGTGATGATGCGGACGACGATGATTTTAATGAAGATGATTACGACGTTGAAGTTGAGTACGTGAAGTAGTCGAGCGTTGTCTTTTGTGTTGGTGGGTTTGTTTTCGGTTAGTGTGTAAGGGGTGGTCTGTGGCCGCAGGTCGTGAAAAATTGCAGCAAGCCCGTCGTTGGGTAGTGAAAATTGGTAGTGCGTTGTTGACGAATGATGGGCAGGGTCTTGATGCTGCTGCGATTAGTCGTTGGGTTGATCAGTTGGCAGAGCTTAGGGCTCAAGGTCTTGAAATAGTGCTAGTGTCTTCAGGTGCGGTTGCTGAGGGGATGACGCGTTTGGGTTGGTCTGAGCGTCCCGATGAATTGTGCCGCCTGCAGGCGGCGGCTGCCGTCGGTCAGACGGGGTTGGTGCAGGCCTATGAGGCAAACTTTCAGCGTCACGCAACGCATACCGCTCAGGTGCTGCTAACTCATGACGATTTGACGCATCGTAATCGTTATCTCAATGCGCGTGCGACGATGAAAACGTTGTTAGAGATGGGTGTAGTGCCTATTGTGAATGAAAATGACACCGTAGTAACGGATGAGTTTCGCTTTGGTGATAATGATACCTTGGCGGCGTTGGTTGCTAATTTGCTTGAAGCTGATGGTGTTATTTTGCTCACGGATCAATTGGGTTTGTTTACGGCGGACCCGCGTCATGATCCTGCTGCTTACCTGTTGCATGAGGTGCGTGCAGAGGATGATTCTTTGGCGGCAATGGCTGGGGGTGGCGGTAAGTTGGGTCGGGGTGGTATGGCGACTAAGGTGAGTGCGGCGCGTTTAGCGGCGCGCTCGGGTGCTGTTACAGTCATAGCTAGTGGTCGAGAGGAGTCTGTGTTGCTTCGTTTGCGAGCGGGTGAGGAGCTTGGTACGCTTCTAGTGCCTGAGCGTAGTCCTATGGCGGCTCGCAAGCAATGGATTGCTGGGCATTTGCAGGCTCGCGGTTCTATTGTCTTGGATTCGGGGGCGGTGCAGGCGTTAGTTAGTCGTGGAAAGAGTCTTTTGCCTGCTGGTGTGCGTAGTGTAACGGGGCATTTTACCCGTGGCGAGATGGTGCTAATGATGGATGAGGCGGGCAGGATTGTGGCGCGGGGTTTGGTTAATTATAGTGCGGCTGATGCGGTCAAAATTATCGGCAAGCCAAGTTCGGCTATTGTTGGTGTGCTGGGGTATATCAGTGAAGAGGAGTTGGTGCATCGGGATAATTTGGTGCTGGCTTAGCGTGTTGGGAGCCAGGTTTCAGATATAAAAAAACCGGCATTAGCCGGTTTTTTTGTGTAGCGCAATTAAGCCATTGCTTTGATGTTAGCGTTCATGCGGCTTTTGTTGCGAGCGATTTTGTTTTTAGGAAAAACGCCTTTGTTTACAGATGCATCCATGATTGGCTGAGCCGTCTTGAATGCTTCTGTAGCTGCTGCTTTGTCGCCAGAAGCGATAGCTGAAGCTACTTTTTTAATGTATGTGCGTACCATGGAGCGGAGGCTAGCGTTATGCTTGCGACGAGTCTCCGCTTGGCGAGCGCGTTTACGGGATCCTGCGGAGTTGGCCACGATCCGGCTCCTTATAAGCTGAATTAGTTAACGGTTTCTGACAAACGCCAGAATTTGAGACGCGAGATTATTCACATTTAAGAGAGGGATGTCAATAAAAACGGGAAATTATATTAATAAAGGATTACCATTCGGGCTGCTTTTAGGGATGCAAGGATGAGATGGTGAGTTCAAATCAAGAGCCAGTGCTTGTTAAAAAGCCTGCGAGTAGCTTGCTGCGTTCCAGTGGTATCGTTGGCATTATGACGCTATTGTCGAGGGTGCTTGGTCTGGTTAGGGACGTGGTTATTGCTGGTTTGTTTGGTGCGACGGGTAGCGCTGATGCTTTCTTTGTTGCGTTCAAGATTCCTAACTTTTTGCGCAGACTCTTTGCTGAGGGTGCTTTCTCGCAGGCGTTTGTTCCTGTTTTATCTGAGTATCGTAGTCAGCGCGCTTTGTCTGATGTTCAGGCGCTGGTTAATCAGGTTGCCGGTACGCTGGGTACCATTTTATTGGTAGTGACGTTATTGGCGATGCTGGCGTCTCCTGTCGTAACGGCACTGTTTGCTCCCGGTTTTTATCTACACGAGACAACCAAGTTTGACTTGGCAGCAAGCATGCTAAGAATAACATTCCCCTATTTGTTGCTAATCTCGTTGACGGCTTTTGCTGGCGCGATTCTTAATAGCTACGAGCGCTTTGCTGTTCCTGCTTTTACGCCTGTGTTGCTGAATATTAGTTTGATTGGTTGTGCTGTTTTTCTCACGCCGATGATGGACGAGCCTGTTATGGCGCTAGCGTGGGGCGTGTTGATGGCTGGTGCGGTACAGCTATGTTTTCAGCTTCCTTTTTTGTGGCACCTTCGCTTGTTACCTAAGCCGAAGTGGGGTTGGGAGGATGAGGGTGTTCAACGAATACTTACCTTGATGCTGCCTGCGTTGTTCGGTGTTTCAGTTGCACAAATAAATCTTTTATTAGACACAGTGCTCGCTTCGTTTCTTGAGACAGGTAGTGTGTCATGGTTGTACTATTCAGACCGTTTGTCAGAGTTGCCCTTAGGTGTGTTTGGTATCGCAATATCGACGGTAATCTTGCCTAGCTTGTCGAGAAAGCATGCGAGTAAGTCTGTCGATGCGTTTGCGCACACGTTGGATTGGGCCGTTAGGATGATATTGCTGATTGGTCTGCCTTCGGCTGTTGCTTTGGTGATGTTGGCAGAGCCGTTGATCATTACTCTGTTTAAATATGGCGCGTTGACGGAGCGGGATGTGGCGATGTCTGCAATGAGTTTGCAGGCTTATGGTGTTGGCTTGTTTGCGTTTATGCTTATCAAAGTGTTGGCGCCGGGTTACTTCTCTCGCCAAGATATGAAAACGCCTGTCAAAATCGCGATTCAAGCCATGGTGGCTAATATGGTTTTCAATCTACTGCTGATTTTCCCATTTCAGCATGTGGGTTTGGCTGCGGCGACTACGCTATCTGCATTTCTCAATGCTGGGCTTTTGTTGCGAGGCTTGTTGAAAGAGGGTGTTTTTGTATGGCAGCCTGGTTGGGGGTTGTATCTGGTGCGATTGTCTGCGGCTCTGCTGGCGCTTGTTGGTGTTATCCTGTGGCTAAGCCCAGATTCGCCCCAGTGGTTTGCCGCTGATGTGTGGGGGCGTGTGGTGCTCATGGGGCGCGTTGTTGGTGTCGGTGCGTTGGCTTATTTTGTTGTGTTGTTGGTTTTAGGGATGCGTTTGCGGGATATTCGTGCTTAAACAGGCATCGGCGGTACTCGTTGGTTAACAACTAGGCTATAATTCCGGGTTTGTTTGGTCTGCTAGGGCGATGATGGAAGTTATTCGAGGTTTGCATAACCTGCGCGAGAAGCATCGAGGTTGTGTTGCTACCATTGGCAACTTTGATGGCGTTCATCTTGGGCATCAAAAAGTGCTTGAGCAGGTTAAAGATAAAGCGAATAAGCTAGGGCTGCCGACGACGGTGATTATTTTCGAACCTCAGCCTCGTGAGTTTTTTGGCGGGGATGAAGTACCTGCTAGATTAACGCGCTTTGACGAAAAAGTACGTTTGTTAGCGGCGCAGGGTATTGAGAGAATTGTCTGCTTGCCGTTTAATGCCCAGCTTAGGCGTATGACCGCTGCCGAGTTTGTTGAAAGTTTATTGCTGAAAGGTTTAGCTGTTCAGCATTTTGTTGTGGGCGACGATTTTCGTTTTGGCTGCGACCGCGCAGGTGACTACGCCATGCTCTGCGAGGTTGGGCGGCAGCAAGGTTTTTCGGTTGAGCATACTCTAACTTATACGGTAGCTGGCGAGCGGGTTAGCAGTACTCGTGTCAGAAAAGCGTTAGCCGGTCATGACTTTGCATTGGCTGAGTCGTTGTTGGGCAGGCCTTATCGTATTACCGGGCGAGTAATGCACGGACAGAAGCTGGGCCGTCAGCTGGGTGTGCCGACTGCTAATGTGAGGATGCACCGATTTGCCGCACCGCTTCGCGGTGTGTATACCGTTACCGTTTATCTGGCCGGCCAGTCGTTGGCTAATGGTGTGTGTAATATTGGCTTGAGGCCAACGGTAGGTGGAACACGCCCCGTTTTAGAAGCACATTTGCTCGACTTTAGTGGCGACCTATATGGCAAGTTATTGAGCGTAGAATTCAAGACGTTTTTGCGAAATGAGCAGAAATTTGATGGGCTAGAGCAGCTCAAAATAGCGTTATTTACCGATACTCAAGCGGCAAGGGGTTATTTCTTGTCGCAAAACTCATCTGGAAGACAGGCATGACCGATTACAAAGCGACATTGAATTTACCGGATACAGCTTTCCCTATGCGTGGCAACCTTGCAAAGCGCGAACCCGATATGCTCAAAGCATGGCAGGATAAGGGGCTGTATCAAAAAATTCGTGACATTAGCGCCGGTCGCCCTGTATTCATTCTTCATGATGGCCCACCTTACGCAAACGGCAATATCCACTTAGGCCATGCGGTCAACAAGGTTCTGAAAGATATCATCGTCAAAGCAAAAACTTTGGATGGTTATGATGCGCCTTACGTTCCCGGTTGGGACTGCCATGGTTTGCCTATTGAACATAAGGTCGAAGTGACATACGGCAAAAACATGGGTGCTGATAAAACGCGTGAACTATGTCGTGAGTACGCGCAAACGCAGATTGAAGGTCAAAAAGATGACTTTATACGTTTAGGTGTTTTTGCGGATTGGGATAATCCGTATAAGACGATGGACTTCGCTAATGAAGCCGGTGAAATTCGCGCCTTAGCTAAAATGGTTGAGGGTGGTTACGTCTTCAAGGGTTTGAAGCCTGTTAACTGGTGCTTTGATTGCGGGTCTGCGCTAGCCGAAGCGGAAGTTGAGTACCAAGACAAAAAATCGTTAGCGATTGATGTTGCTTTTCATTGTGTCGAGTCAGACAGGTTAGCGCAGGCTTTTGGTTTGAAAGAGCTGAATAAGCCCGCTTTTGCCGTTATCTGGACAACGACCCCTTGGACAATCCCTGCTAACCAAGCGATGAATATTCATCCTGATTTTGAATATGCATTAGTTGATGCAGGTGATCGTTTACTGTTGTTAGCTGCTGACTTGGTAGAAGAATCGTTAGCGCGTTACGAGTTCGAAGGCTCTGTTGTTGCTAAAGCGGTTGGTCATACCTTGGAGCATATTAACTTCCAGCATCCATTATATGATCGCTTATCACCTCTATATTTAGCTGATTATGTTGGAATCGATGCGGGTACGGGTATCGTTCATTCGGCTCCTGCTTATGGTGAAGATGACTTTGCGACTTGCCGCAAGTATGGCATGACATTTGATCAAATCTTGAATTTGGTGAAAGCGGATGGCGTATATATTGAAGATTTACCGCACTTTGGCGGCATGTCGATTTGGGATGCGAACCCTGAGATTGTTACTAAGCTAAGCGAATCAGATCGCTTGTTAAGCTGCAAGACAATCAAACACAGCTACATGCACTGCTGGCGCCATAAAACGCCGCTGATCTATCGTGCTACAGCACAATGGTTTGTTGGTATGGATAAGCAAGCATCCAACGGTGAGACTCTGCGAGAGCAGGCGTTGCACGCCATTGAGAAAACCGAGTTCGTGCCTGCTTGGGGCAAGCCTCGCTTGCACGGCATGATTGTGAACCGCCCTGACTGGTGTATCTCGCGCCAACGTAACTGGGGTGTACCTATTCCGTTCTTCCTACATAAAGAGACCGGGGAGCTTCATGCGAATACGGTTGAGCTGATAGAGCAGGTCGCTCTAAAAGTTGAGCAAGAGGGTATCGAAGCATGGTTTAAGCTGGATGCGGCTGAGTTACTAGGTGCGGAAGCTGATGAATATGAAAAAGTAACGGATACGCTGGATGTGTGGTTCGATTCAGGGACGACGCATTGGCATGTACTGCGTGGTTCACATCCGATGGGGCATGAGAGCGGTCCACGAGCGGATCTTTATTTAGAAGGTTCGGATCAGCACCGAGGTTGGTTCCATTCGTCATTGTTGACAGGTTGTGCCATCGATGGGCATGCGCCTTACCGTGAATTGCTGACTCATGGCTTCACAGTAGACGAAAAAGGCTACAAAATGTCTAAGTCGCTTGGGAACGTAATTGCTCCTCAAGAAGTGACGGATACTCTCGGTGCTGATATTTTGCGTTTGTGGGTAGCTTCAACTGACTACTCAGGTGAAATGGCCGTTTCTAAGCAAATACTGCAACGCACAGCTGATTCTTATCGTCGCATTCGTAACACGTCACGTTTTTTGTTGGCAAACCTGAATGGTTTCGATCCGAAAACTGATTTGCTGGCACCGGAAGATATGTTGGCCCTCGACCGCTGGGCGGTTGATGCTGCAGCGCAGCTGCAAGCTAAAGTCATCGATGCTTACAATAGCTACCGTTTCCTTGATGTGTATCAGCAGGTCCATCATTTCTGTGTGCAGGAGCTTGGCGGTTTCTATTTGGATATTATTAAAGATCGCCAATATACAACAAAAGCGGACAGTTTGGCTCGTCACTCTTGTCAAACCGCTTTGTTCCATATTGCTCAGGCCTTGACGCGCTGGATTGCTCCTATCCTGAGTTTCACGGCTGAAGAAATTTATGACGCTTTGCCGTGCACTCAGAAAAAGGAAAGTGTTTTCTTAGATGCGTGGTACACCGGCTTATTTGAATTAAACGACAACGATAGTTTCGGTCGCGATTTCTGGGGCCGTATTTTAGCCGTGAAAGATGCGGTGAATAAGTCGCTTGAAGAAGCGCGTAGCGAGAAGTTAGTGAAGGCATCTCTATCAACCGAAGTTACTTTGTTTGTAGATCAGCCTATTTATCAAGACCTTCAGCGTCTTGAAGATGAATTACGCTTTGTATTGATTACCTCTGAAGTAATATTGAAGCCATTGGCTGATGCTGTTGATACGCGCGATACAGATCTGCCGGGCTTAAAAGTGTCGCTCAAAACGTCGGATCATGCGAAGTGTGAACGCTGTTGGCACCACCGTGAAGATGTCGGCTCTCATGTCGAGCATCTGGAGTTGTGTGGTCGCTGTATTGAGAATGTTTATGGACAAGGTGAAGCGCGACAGTTCGCATAATTAGCTATGGATGCATCAACTAGTAAGGTGAAAAGTTCGTTTGGTTCGTTGTCATGGTTGTGGCTAACGGTAGTGGTTGTGATTGTGGATTTGGCGACTAAATATGTCGCGGACACACAGCTAAATTATGGTGACCCACATACCTTGCTTCCAATTTTGGATATGACCTTGCTCTATAATACAGGTGCTGCTTTTAGTTTCTTGGCACAAGCCGCAGGCTGGCAGCGCTGGTTGTTCGTACTAATCGCTGCCGTGGTGAGTGTTATGCTGACAATGTGGCTGAAACGGACCGATAAAGAGCAGTGGTGGCTAGGTTTGGGCTTGTCTCTCATTTTGGGGGGAGCGCTGGGTAACCTTTACGACCGTATCGTGCAAGGTTATGTGGTGGATTTCATCTCGGTTCATTATGAATCGTATTATTTTCCTGCATTTAATTTTGCCGATACCGCAATCACCATAGGCGCTGCTTTGCTTATCATCGACATGGTATTTCTTGAAAAGCAGCGGGACCCTGAACCCGCAAGTAAGTAATGTTTGGAGTGACGATGAGTCAGGTTGTAATTGGTCCAGAAACTAAAGTAACACTTCATTTTGAGATACGTCTGCAAAATGGTGACGTGGTAGATACCAACTTTGATAAGCAGCCAGCCAGTTTTACAATTGGTGATGGTAGTATGTTGGCCGGCTTCGAGGCAGCGTTGTTTGGCTTGTCAGTCGGAGATCGGAAAGTACTGGAAATCACGCCGGAATATGGCTTTGGTATGCCTAATCCAAGTAATCTGCATAAGATTGAACGAAGTAACTTCACAGATATTGAACTGGAGCCCGGTGTTGTTGTGTCTTTCCAAGATCCAAGTGGGGAGTTGCCTGGCGTTATTCGTTCGTTCGACGACCAGTTTGTCGAAGTTGATTTTAATCATCCGCTAGCGGGCAAGTCGCTGACCTTTGAAGTAGAAATAATCGACATAATATAAGTATGGAATCTTCAGGCCATGGATGGTCGTACCTCTCTTAATGTTGCTTATTGGTATCAGTTGCTGATTAAGTGGCGACTTTCTTGATGTGAACATATACTTGATCTGATCTGTTTGGTTTTTATACAGCTTTCATCCGTACAATCCAATTAACGTCAAGGATGATGGAATCAGCAAGGATTGCAGTAGGCAGGGTTCATACTATATTTTGGCGGTTATTATTATGCGCTCTCAGCGTGGATTTACATTAATTGAACTCATGGTCACCATCGCTATATTAGCGATTATTACTACGGTTGCTGTGCCCGGATTTTCTAACCTGATTCGCAATACTAAAGCGTCCGGGTTAAGTAATGATCTTGTCGGGGCATTGCAGTATGCACGAAGCGAAGCGGTCAATCGTAATCAAGCAGTGGCCGTTTGTTCTGGTTTGACGGTTGCGACGTGTGATGCAGGTTGGACCAACGGATGGATTGTGTATGTTGTTAGTGATAGCTCTATTCTAAGAAGTTGGGAGGCAGCGGCTGCCGACTCAGTTATCAATCAAGATTCAGGTACGAATAGTACTGTTATATTTGGCGGCGATGGTAAAGCGACAGGTACGACAGAAATAAAAATGAATATAAGCGGATGTACGGGCAGCGAGGAACGAGTACTTGATGTCTCTTCGCTTGGTCGGGTGTCTGTTCGTCGAACAACATGTGCCACTACGACTAGTAGTTAAAGGGGGCAAGGTTTAGGTGAAGGCAGCTGTGTTATCAGGAAAGATAAGCAATGCGCACAATGAGTTTGGTGTCGGTCTTATAGAAGTATTAGTGACGCTCATCGTGCTTTCCATTGGTCTGCTAGGTTTTGCTTCATTGCAAATCCGCTCAGTACAGATGAATCAAAGTACACTGTCTCGTACTCAGGCGATTAATGCCGCTTATGATATTGTTGATCGTATTATGGTCAATAAATCAAATGGCGCGTTAGATGTCTATGAAATTGGTATTAACGCCAACCCTCCGGATGCACCCGCATCTATAACATCCGTTACTGAGCGCGCCCAAGCTGACCTAAATGAGTGGTTCCAATTAATAGATGAGTTGCCTTCAGGCGACGCGAGTTTAGCTATTGTTGGAGATTATGAGCAGCTGCATGTAACGGTCTGTTGGGATGATGAGCGTGGCTTCGGTGACTCAGAAAGTGAGGAGTTATGTGGAGCTGATAATATGACTTCGTTCCAATTTTGGGCAGATATATGATGAAAGTGAAGTGTAACCCTATACGGCGTGAAAGTGGGTTTTCGCTAATTGAGTTGATGGTTGCCTTGGTGCTTGGTTTGGTTTTAATGGGGGCCGTCCTCAATAGTTTTCTGAGTTCAAATGAGACCTATCGAGTACAAGAAGCCTTGTCGCGCTCTCAGGAATCGGCTCGTTTCTCATTAGAAATTATCAGTCAAGAATTACGCATGGCAGGGTATGGAAATGTCAGAGGGCCTGTGCTTGAAGGTTTTTTGGCAGCAACAGACGATGCTGATTTACCGTCTCCTGGCGATGTTAAAGATGATCGAACTAGTCAACTCATTTATATAGTGCCACATGACGATGGTGGTGACCTTTCAATTTATGTGGCTCCTGATGGCCAATCTGGGCTTGCTACGCTTTACATTGACGCCCAGCCTAGTGTTGAGGGTGTTGAAGATATTCGCTTCGAATACGGTGTTACTAATGGCTCTGCATTTGATGAAGTGGATCAGTTTCAAGGCGCGGCTGCGGTGACAAGTTGGAGTGATGTCATCGCTATTCGAGTGAATATATTAGTTTCGGCGGGTAATGTGGGCCTTGTAGATACAGCGATAGACTTTGCTGCAGACACACCTTTTGATGGTTACGATACGAGTGATAGGCGTTTGTATCAAGTGATCTCTACGACGGTTGCTCTGCGTAATGCGATGCTAGATAAGTCGAGTGATTAGATGAAACACTATAATGACTATTTGAAAATAGAGAACGAAAAAGGGGCGGCATTGATTGTCGCATTGGTCATGCTTTTATTGATGGCGATTATCGGTGTGACCGCTATGCAAGGAGTTACATTGCAGGAAAAAATGACCGGTAATATGCGGGATAATCAAACAGCTCTGTTTGCTGGTGAAGTCGCTTTAGACTATGTGGAAACGTGGGTGAATGTGCAAACTAAAAACCCAGATAATGTTAGCTATGACGATTGTGGTGCCAATTGTCCCGTTATTGCTACTGGAACTTCAGATTCCGACCCCACTAATGATGGGCTGTTAGGCAATAGCTCTGCTGTCGCTACTTGGGAGCAGAATTCTGTGACCTTTGGTGATGACGCGCTAGATGACTTATCGGCTACCGATATTGATGGCGTCGTGGCTCAACCTAATTTTTTAATGGAATTCATGCTTCCTGCGAATACTGCAGCCCCATCCGATTTCTTTAATGGAACCGGTATTGATACGTCGAGTTTATCCTGCACTAAACCGGATACTTTTAATACGGGTGAGA
>Ga0115007_10000554_pt1 | contig 24623 bp, 5 predicted proteins | sample ArcOceMetagenome_2_FD_87166 | JGI IMG/M metagenome (GOLD analysis project Ga0115007, IMG submission 87166) | Marine eukaryotic phytoplankton communities from Arctic Ocean - Arctic Ocean ARC135M Metagenome | ecosystem: Environmental > Aquatic > Marine > Oceanic | place: Arctic Ocean | collected...
TCCAAGACCGTGCTGCATCGATGACTTCTTGGCCGTCAGCGCATAAGCCATCTGTTACATACGTTTCACAGGTTGTGCCATAAGGATTTGCCCAGCCGGTATCATCTTCGCACACTGGAGCAGGCGCTGTATTGAGCCAGTTATTTTTATTCACTTCCAAGGGGCAAGAGATTGTTTTTCGTTGTGAAGCTACAACAGTTTTTGAGTTGTTGCTGGACGGACCTATCGCCACAGAAAACGTTGTAGCGTCTGTCGGAGAAATCTGAACGTCCAAGGTCGGTGCACCCATAACGCTGGCATAACAACCTTTGTACGTCAAAAAGTCTGGTACGTATGCACCTGCTTTTTGGCAGTTCAGAACGCACACGATTCGATTCCCAACATCCCCAGGTAAATTGCCTTTTTCAAAAGACTCAAAATCTGCCAAGTCTGGATAGTCACCGAGAGCACCATTGACGGGTATTTGCTGGTAAAGCGTAGCATCGGCTGTTTCGGCACCAGCAGGACAATTTAATCTCTTGAGTTGGTTATCATCCGTTGTTTCTTTGGGTGGGTGACCATCAGTGATGGACAGAAAAGAGTCGCATCGGTCCGATCCGCACACAACAACCGAGGGGAGCGTTTTGTACATTTTTTGTGGCATGCCAAAATTTGCAAGATTCACTTGGAAATTTGCTGCCAGTCGTTTGCCGTCCAGATTTCCAATTTCATTTAACGAGAATTCTTTGCCTAGAATATTCATGTCTAAATCAGCAGCTGTGCGAAGTACCACAACTCCTTGGTAGACAGAGTCTGTGACAGATTCACCACATAGGAACATTCGCATCGTACCGTACTGATTTTCCGGTTTGATCAACGACGTCATGCGTGCGCGTGCGACCTCTGCCGCACCACCATCCAGTACGATGTTGTTAAAATGTTGCTCCATAGCCTCTGTCCATGTTTGATCGACGCCATTCACGTTCTTGTATGCTTTGAGCACCTCCGCAGCAAATTTTTGGCGCGACTCCGTGCCGGCACAAATGAATGGAGCCGATCCAGATGCTGGTGTTTCTGTTCCATGCAGTGCATTGGCATCAACGACACGCCCATTTTCAATGGGAGAACCCGAACGCATGCACTCGACACATTGTGGATGCACTGTGGTAGTGACACCGTGTATGTCTTCAAACACAATAGGATTACTGCTGGAGTGATCTGTGAACTCGTCACTGCTCATTGTCCCAAACACTTGTCCGTCATGATCTGTGTCATTGGTCTTCCACTCCCAAAGGAGCGATCCGTTGAGTTTCTGCGGCTGACCCAAGTGTACCGAGGAGTGGGGGCGAAGTATTGATGCGCGAAATAAACTATCACCTGTATTCATGCCAGTATTTTCAACAGTCCGCGTGATCTCGTTGTAGTCGCTCACAGATAACTGCCTCTTACTGTTGGGTTCGTTCATGACACCCTTAAACGTTGCATACGGTGGATCTGATGCACTGAGTCGACTCTCGCTCTCCACATTCGGTACCATCCGACCCGCTGTGTTGACGCCAGAGTCTTTGAACCACTGGTCAACCGATCTTGGGCCGTCACGAGCGTAATGATGCCAATATTCGGTGTCCTCAAAGCTTGTAACCGAATTGACTGGGCTGGTAGATCGAAGGACTCGCACGATGTCAAGCTTATCGAGCTTCTCACTTCCTGTGACCAAAAATACCGTTTGAGGTCGATCTGTTGGGTGGTCAATCCAACCGTACGCGGACCATTTGAAGCCACGTTGTCCGTCTGTCCAGTCACCACTACCTTCTGCACTTGAAATCTCCATCGAGCCGGAGTCCCACCATCTGTAGGCCCAGCGAAGTGCGACAACCGCGAAATATTTCATGCGAACGGCGCCTGCTTCTGTCGCTTCGCGACACTTTCGATGCAGCTCTGACTCACGGCAATCAATGTTATCCTCGTTATTCCAACCGTCGTCTTCACTAGTGAGACATTTTTCTGAATCACAAAAGTGCTCGCATTGTTTGGTCACCGGATTGTGTTTCCCTCCCTTTTGGTTGCACACTGCACATTGTTCATTGATCGGTGTCATTTCATCAGCAAGGTTACACAGCTCAGTTGCTTCCTCCTCCGTGTACCGAGAAATTCTCTCAACACGTTCGTCGCAGATAACAACTTCGTCGAGCATCCATGCTTTAGGTCGAACAAACATCTGCATTCGTTCACGAATGTTCTGCTTGGTCGTGTTGTCATGCGATCTGTAATGAGAATCGTCTTGCAGTCTGCCGAGAAATTCTTTCATGGCAAGTCGTCCAAGAGAATTGTCTACCGACGGTGCCAAGAAAGAGCCGGCAAGCAGATTGTCAAGTGAACGCGTCAGCGCTTTTCCATTCACCAGAGAAAGAGGTGCTGGTGCGGTAGCCGTTTGGCGCTGCACGTACATTGGACATTTGAACTCCTCGTCAATGTCACCCTCAATTTGTCCTTTTTGTTGATTTGAAAAGCAGGGGTAGCAACGTCCAGTTCCTTCTGGGCGCACGACGGGATTGACACCTGGAGGTGTCGCTGGGACCCAGGGTTCAATCGGAGGGCGAGGAACCTCTGCCTTTTGTCCAGGTGCTGGAAAGGAGCAGGCGCGAACCGTTCCAGGTTTGTCGGTGCAGATAATATTGTCACATCCTTCAGCATCTGCATGCCACTCGTTACATTTTGAAGGCAATGCAAATGTCAGACCTTTCCAAGGTTTTGGCACTGGCGACTCGATCGTAAATTGGAGAGGGGCAACGCCAAACGTTCCAAAGATTGTAATTTTACCAAAGAGCGTTGTAATCTTCGGCCGCAAAGCAATTGCGACAGCAGAACGCGTTGGATTCACCGACATCGGCAGTGGTAGATGGAACGTGACGACTTCTAAATCCATCTTTACTCCAATCTGCGCAATAAATGCGTCAATGGCTACTGAAATCATGATATTGATCCCAAAGGAAATTGCGGGCACTACATGGTAGGTGTCGTCGTAAGGAGTGAGTGCGTTGCTGAGATCACTTACCATTCGGCAAGCACCTTGTTCCACCTGTGCTCGTCCGAAAATAGAGATTTCGATAGTCACGCGAATTGGGATGCCGAAGGTAAGTGGCAATGGAATAAAAAAACTGAACGAGAGTATAACTTGCTCCTTCTCAAAAATTATTTCGCGGTCGTACTTTTCATTCACTAGGGTTCTTTTGTCTGCGCACTGTATATTCATAAATTGATCGTGGGGCGGTCCATCTAATTTTCCTTCGATCATTTTCATAAACGTATCAATTTTTCCTTGCAGGTCACCACCGCCTTTTGCTAAAGTAATAATCACCTCCAAAATGTTTTCTACTTTTTCCAACACGGTGTTTGATACTGTTTGAAACTTGGTTAGAGCAGCAGGCAAGTTCCACGAACTCGACTCCAGCAACGCGTACGTATTTTGAAAATCAGTCTTGAACGACCTAATGGCATTTAACAAGTTTTCAATCTGTGGAACTGCGTTTGCGGCCATTGCAACAGCGGCCAAAAGTTTTTGAGCCATCGTTGGTTGTATTACTTCAACAAGGGCATTGGCGGCAATGTGTGGCGCGTTGTTAAGTGACATGTTGCGGTCTGTCCTCCTCATCGAAGGTACCAAGTTTCCTTCTGTACACTTTCCTGTGAAGATGCACTTCCAAACTGCTTTGACATCTCGGGATACCCAAAAACCGTTCACCATGAGATTGACTCCGCTTTCGAATATTTCTGGAATGTGCGGAACCAGCGACAACAATGTGGAGAGACTTGTAAAAACAGCTTGTGCGTTTGTTTGTGGAACGTTGTTGGCGTTCCAAACATCAAGATACATTTGTTTTTTGGCATCGACCGCTACTGTAGTGCCGTTCATATCTGCAGTTTCTGGTAGGGCGTCCTCACCAGGAGCGTACAGTCCCGGCACCATTTGTCCCAGCGGGTTAAAAGTTTGCGTGAGACACTTTAAATCTTTGACATCTTGATCATCAAAGTGAAGCTCTTGAATGGTTGACTCGTTAAATTTTAACGAGGAGTCCATGAAAGTTTCCCAAATATTCTTGAACGCGTTTGGGGCGGTTTGAGTCACGCAAAGACCAAATTCTTTCATATTGTCCATTACCTGCACAACTTGAAATTCAAGCCGCCACGAGAGACAGGACGCGGTCACGCCCATCTCCGGAGAAATAACCGCCAGTGATTGTGCGCTTGCGTCCAGAGCTTCGGCGAGGTTGATGAGGCCAATACCAGTAGCATCGTACGAGTTCAGGAAACGGTCGATAGTTTCATTTTGAAATGGTCGCACGTGTACCAACGACATAATCATACCTGATATCGCTTCCACAGCACCAAAAGTGGCGTCCGCGACGTCCTTTGTGTGGTTCCACAACGCTGGCAATTCTTTGTAGACCGGGATCAGCACGTTCGTGGCTTTGCGAATGTTTGCCAAAGCAAGTGCATTTTCTGGGACAGATGTGCACATCTCCGTCGCAGTTTTGACAACAGCGCGCAAGATATCAGTGGTGATCGAGCGATCTTTCATGCCTTTAATTTCCCCCACGACAGTATCGCTCAGACTTGAGAAGATTTGAATGATGGCTTTCACCTGCTCTTGAGCAGTCGAGACAATGGCCATGACCTTTTCTTGGGCCAAGCCGGGAAGCTCATTGAAATAGTCTTTGAGAGCAACAAAAGGTTGCTCCGAGCGGAGCATTTCAACGACTCTGTTGGGCATTTTCACCACCATTTCACGAAGATCTTTCAAGTGTTGAATAATGGTATCTACACCTTCGTAAAATGCATCGATGACACTTTGTATGGCATAATACCCTTGTTCAACAACATGCCCAAAGTTTTCACGCAAAATTTTGTTCACTTGATTCATCATGTTGCGTCTTCCATCGCTGCCAAGTGCAGCAGAAAAACATTTCTTGATGTCAAAGTTTGAGACAGCCGTGAAAATACCCCCAATTGCCATAGGAATTTTCATAGCCTCTGCGGCTATTTCTTTGAGTTTGAAGCCTCTGTTGACGCAGTTTTCTTGCCCCCACTCTCGCTGTGAGACGCGATTGCCTTTGTCGTCAATGCTAGGATCGGGAAATGCAAATTTCTCACAGACACGAACTTCGGGTGGCAGTTCGAGATTCTGGTCGCATGTTGCGACACCGTCAGCCGTGTTCACACTCGCTGATCGCCATTCATATGTTTTCAGACATTGGTGCTGGCAGTGCACGCTTCCATTGGTAAATTTTTCCACAGTCTCACATCCTTCTGATACGTTCAGGGCAGCCACATACTCATTCATGTCCGGGCATTCTCCGCATTTTGAATCGAAACTATCTCCAGCAGCGACAAGGAGGGTGGCGTTTGTCCAGTTAGTATTCGGACCTGAACAAGCAACTTTGCAATCGTTGCTGAGAAGCCGAAATGACGGAACGTTAGCACAAGCGAATGTCGGAGATGCACCAAGACCAAGACCACCCTCGAGTTCGTCAATACTGGGGCATTTGCATTCGTCAACTGGAACCGCCACAATGATGGGTGGTTTGAGCCAACTGTGGCTATCAATCTCTCCTGAAATTGTGATTTCCTTCTCACAAACCAGTGCCAGCGGTTTGAATTTTGCATTTTCCCAATTCTTTGTGGTCGACCTTACCGCAGTCGTGGAGCAGTATTCCCGGCATTCCCGGGAAAGTCCATCAAAGTCGCCAGCGGTGCATACCCCGGCACTCGCTAGTTGGTATTCGTAGTACGGCTGACTTGGGCACTCGCAGTAATCTTCGCATCTCTTGCCTTTGTTTTTAGCGGAGGACCACTCCGACAGAGCTGCGCAACCGACTTTACAAGCTTCTTCAGTAATGTCAGACATTTGAGAGGCACAGGTCATGCCATCGGCTAATGCTTGTTGGAGGCGTGCTTTGTTGGGGCACTCTATTTTTGAACAACATTTGCTGTGATCCGCCTCCGTGTTCGCGTTGCATTGCTTTGCAGAGCATGGATAAGTGGAGTGCTCCAGATTTTTTGTGTACTTGTCTTTACAAAAAAGGTGCGATGTGTCCTCGCATATTTGATTTTTCGTACAGCATACCTCGTAGTCATAAGATTTATCACAATAGGTACCTCGTGTCGAGCACGTTGCTTTTTCTCTTTCTGCCAATGGTTTAAGGTGCCAGCCTTCGATGCAGCTCGACAACGAACTGCATTTTGGAAGTTCTGCGCAACACGTCGATTTGTCGACAGCAAGTATGCATTTGGGGCCAGCGCAATCCCTTTTTCCCGCCACTGAGCGGTACGCACTTGACGATGAAGCGTCATCGGACTTCTTAATGTAACCAATTCCACAGCTGTCCAGGCTGGAGCATTTAGACTTTTTCAAGCAACATCTATCAAGATCACGGGAGTCATACTCGGAGCAAGGCCGATTGAAACATTTTAATTGGTTGTTTGGGGAGACCTCGTTCTTCAAGTAACCGGTTGGGCAAATCATTGAATGACATTGTGGAAAAGGAACTAATTCACAGCACGTGTCAAAATCAAGACCGGTCGGCTGCTCTCCAGTTCTGGAAAAAAATTGACACTGCTCACCCTGGCACTCGAAGTCCTGCACGCCATTCTTTTTTCTAAAATTACCAGAGCTACCGCATTCCATGGAACTGCATGTTGCTGCTCCCCAAGTGTTGCACGTCTTATCATCACAATCTCTAAATGACGTCATTTGACAGCGATTACTGCCAGTGATGTGAAAATCACATTTGACCACTCGCGGCCTGAATCTATCCACTTCATATATAGATGTACAACAGCACGTATTTTCTTCAAACGCACTCGCACTTTGCGCATTGCATTTTGTTCCAACTCCAAGGAACTTGACTTTATTTTTATTTTTGCTGCTAGCAGACTGCTCAATTAACAAGGAAGATTCAGCTTTTTCATCGAGATCGAAAATGCCTATTTTTCGACACTCGTCTGCCGTGCCGCAGTTTTCTCGTTCCGCCAACATGACGCTGTGTAGATGCTCCTTCTTCATTTCATCTGCCTCGAGCAACGACATTGGGTCGCATGCATCTCTGCAATATCTAAACGATGTTGCTTGCGTTCCCCTTGTCACTTTTTTTGTGGCTTTGCAACAGCAGTTCCCAGAAGTTTCTGGGATGAGAGTTGCAGCCGATCCTACCGGAATACAAGGGCCTCCCAGGCTGCCTTCAGGAATGGTGGTTGATACCACTGAAGTTCCAATATCCATGGAACTGCATTTGGCAGGACCGTTGGTATTGTCATACGTACCACACGATCTCACAGGTTCTTTGTAAAGTGTGCTTTGGAATGCGGGATGGACAGCACAGTATTTTTGGCAACTGACGGTCAAATTTTGAAATGACGGCGTTTCCGAACACAGAGCTTGAGGACCATTTTTCTTGAAGTTTTCTTCAAAATATGCGGTAGAAGGACAGTCACATACTGGAGGATGCAGCACCCCCTCCTTCCACGTGAAATCTGCGGCTACACATGCAGACTGTTTTTGATCCCACGTGATATCTGATTCTGTCGACCCAGTAGAGAGGTATTGCACTTCCACATGCAGACTCTCTGTTGAATTGACACATTTGCCAAACAAGTCTCCAAAGCCATACTCTGGACCACCGGCACAACGCTTGTCAGCAAACTTCACCATGCTCATCTTCCATGTTGATCCCCTTGAGTGCGAGCACGCTTTCTTGCATCCTCTTGACAATTTCTCGAACGCCGGAACTTTTGCGCACATGTGTTTGTGTTGGCCATGTTCTCCGCCAAGACGAAGCACTTGTTCGTAGTCAGACTTGGTGGGACAGTTGCACACATTCAAAATATCTTCGCAGACATGCTTGACTTCTTGTACGACAATTGGAGCGGCTGAATTAGCACAAAATTTGTCTGCACACCACTTGTTGTTCGTTTTCTGCGCGGAAGCGACCAGAGTACGTGTTTTGCCACAACAACAAATCTTTTTATTCACGGGAGTAGAACCGTCGTTTCCACTGCACGTGGCACCAACTTCTCCACTTGGAATGATATCCGTGGATTTTCTTGACTTCAATTTCTTTGATCTTTTGAACGCTCGTTTTGCTGCACAGTGCAGAACGCATCTGTAATCGTTGGTCGAATTTGACAGGCGCAAATTTAATTTCATCCGTGGGGCATTCTCACATTTACCTCCATCTTTGGCCAATTCGTTTTCGTAGTCAGCTTGGGTGTCACACTTGCAATTTGCTTTAGTACGGTCAGTGAACGACAAACCCTTCATCAGTGCAGAATCACGAGCCGCCGTGGCGCTACGCTGAGCCAAACGTCTGTGTTGCACAATTTCTGAATTTGCTTTCAACCACGCGTTGCTGCTGATATCCAAAAGCGAGTTCGTTGCTGCTTCGTCGTCGTCATCAGGGAGGGAAGCAACGTAATCGTTGACTGAATTTGTCACCATCCCTGCCAGACGTGCAATGATGGTTTCGTCGCCGTCCAATGCTTTGACTAAATCCTCGCAGAATCGGATTTTTTCTTCTCCATACTCATCCACCAACATTGTTCGCGCTTCATCTTTTGCCACTTCCAACAATTCGTCCATTGCCTGCTTGTCACCCGTCACTGCTTTGTACATCGTTTCGCCCAGCTCGACAGGCCTTTCCCCGTAAGTTTTAACAAGCTGAGTTCGTGCTGCGTCATTTAGCAGCTGTCCAAGCTCATCGCGAGCGTTTGGGTCACCCAAAATGGCAGTTGCCACAAGATTAGCTTTATCAACGTTGTCTTTGCCATATTTGATTTCAAGTTGTTCCTTGAGGAATGACAAATTCATGACATCATGCAACACGTCCACTCCAGCGAGAACTTTCTCTTCCACTGACATTTCGTCAAATCCCTTGGTTTTGTCGTACGCAGTGCTTGCAAAATCATAACTTTCGACAATTGCCTTCCCAATTTTCTCAAACTCTGCAACTTTTTTTTGGCCAAATTTTGCCACCAAATGCTTGCGCATCATGGACTTCAATTGATCAACCACAGCGTCGGCAATTTTATCAACATCCAATCCATTTACAACCGCATCGGCTAACAATTCGCCAATCGACACAGCTCTCTCTCCGTAATCTTCGACAAGTTTCACACGAGTTTCGGAAGCAATTACTCCCTGCGCATCTTTGTCCCCGAGGATGGCGCTGGTGACATTTTCTGCCTTTGCCACGTCCGCTTCCCCAAACTTGGAGACGAGCACAGTTTTTGCAGCACCTTTAATGAAATTCATGATCATCTGTTCCCGTGCACTATCTGCCATGTCAGCAAATTTATTAAATTTTTCCTGAATTTCATTGGCAAAATTTTTTGCTGCCGTGTACGTTGCCTGAACGCGTGCAAACAAGCCCGCGTTTGGCACGTTGGGATCGCATGGTTCGTCTTCAATTGTTTCACAGTGGTAGCTTGGGACTGCTCCACATGTAGCAACACGTGGAATGTGTCTTGCTGTTTTCCATGACTGAGAACCAAAACATTCAATATGGCACTCACTTCCAAGTGCCAGATAAGCAGGAGCATCGATGCAAGTGTTGCCGTCAGATTCTGCCAAGGCAATATTGTAATCGGCTTTCGAAGGGCAGGTGCATGTTGCATGTGTTGACAGTGTGATTGACGTCGACGAGTTAGAACTCACCTTTGTTACTTCGAGCAGTGCCGAGTATTTTGGTACGTGCGCCGAGTACACTTCGAGAAAAGCAACATAGTCTGGCTGTGCTCTTGGCATGCATTGCACTTCCACCACTCGCATCGAGTTGTCATCAAAGACATTTGCTTTGGCATTCAGCCAGGCGCTTGGATTAGCATTCGCACATGCGCAGCCGCAATGAGTTCTCCCTGCTACGTATTGGTTTCCTTCACAGGTTTGGCCGAAATTCATGCCCGTTTTATAGGAGTTTTGAGTAGGACAAGTGCAACCTGTATCATCATCTTGAGGGCAGTTAGGGAAAATTGGCTTTGGTGGTGGCAACGCCGTTACAGGTATGATTCTTTCGGGAACGTGTTGCTTGTAATCTTTCACCTCCAGGTTGGCGGTGGAGGCACGCCCTATGGCGGTGTCGATCATCGCTTGAATTTCTGGTGCGATCTCACCACCGTCCATCACGTTAGCAAATCCTCCCATTTTTGAGCCCGGCATACTTCCCAGCACGTTGTTGCTGCCACTAATGAACTTTCCCATGCCATCAGAATCTAAAAACTGCGTGCGAAACTTTTTAAAGACGAGTTCACCAAGTTCCAGTGGCGAGAGTGCAGCCAGTTCACCCACACCCGCCATGTCCATTGCTTTCTCAATGACAGTCGCTGGAGAGAGCGTGTTCAGATGGCCGAGAACTTGGTCGAGTGTGCTCACGACTGACTCAAGAATATTTTTGACGGTGGTCACACCATTCACACCAGCTCCACCATTCTGAGCATTGAGCATGTTAATAACTCGTTCACACCCAGTAATAAGAAGTTTGACACCAGCGCTAAACACACTCAACGTTTTGACGGCGTCAGGACCCATCATAATAATTTCCTTTGCTTGCTTCATCGCCTTTCTCTTGTTCTTTTTCTTGTCTTTCTTTGCCGCGAAAAGCTTGAACGCCTTGTAGATCTTGATCACAAAACGAATGGCCCATTTGACGGTGCCAAACACGACAAGGCCACCCGCACCAAAGCTTCCAATGACTGTGGTTGCCTGTACTCCCGTCTTGATGGCGTACAACGTGTCTTTGACCGATTCAGGCTTCTTTGGTGTTAGCGCATCAATTTCATCCAACGGATCGACGAGACAGTCCATGCCATCCAGTGCACTTTCGAAAGCGTACGCCTGTTCCAGCGTGGCCTCGACATCATCATTTTGAATGGCTTTCAAGGCGGCGATCAGCGCAAGAATGCCATGTTTGAAAGACAATGGCATGTCAATCACCGCGCACCGACCTACGGCAGCAATGACTCGAACCCATCTCGACATTTTGGCTACCGTGTCCGAACCTTTGGCAATGAGATCGCCAGAACCGACAGCAAATCTGTCGAGTGCTGCCAGTGCCGGTGAAGTTACTTCCGTGCTTTGCTGCAGCGCGGAGGGCGCAGAGACGGCAGACACAGTGTCGGACAAGATGGCTAGATTTGTGGACATGCCGTCCAGCTCGTCTGCAACCACGGCAGCCGCAGCATCAATGTCACCTACAGTCGCCGACAAAACTTCTACGTCCATGGAGAAGGTGCCGTCAGCAAAGGTGCGAAATAAATCACGCATGGCCGTGATGACACCCATAACATTGTCCACCAGCGCCACACCATTTTCAAAGATTGCGGGTGCGTGGTCCGCCAGCTTCAGCATGAGGACGACCGTTGGGTTGGACACAATCTTGCTGGTCAGCGGATGCTCCAAGAGTTTTAATGCGAGTGCCGAAGGTTTCCCGTTATCGCCCGAAAGAAAGGATCGCGCAGAAGATGACAGAGCCTCTCCGGCCTCGGCTAGATTTGGAACCTCCAGCTGGCAGCCATCGACCTCAACCGACTGCATTTGTGTGTTGACGCGCGAGCGTTGTGCGGCGATGCGCGCCTCGATACGCGCGCGTCTCGATCGTTTTCGTGCATCCATGCGGAGACGTGCCCGGTTGACAAATTCCGAGAGCTGCAACAGTTCGGCTGTTGCTGGTTCCTCGGCACTCTCCTCGGAACTCTCCACTGCTTCTTCGTCTTGATCTCCCACGCAACCACGCGAAGAGCGGATGGATAGAGCTTGTGCCTTGAGGACTGCTGCCGCATTCATCATCTCCTCGCCAAGGCTGTTTTTGATGGCTTCCAGATCAATATTACGAGGAGACATCATGTGGGTCAGCATCTCTTGGTTGCCGTTCTGGGCGTATTCCGCCCAGACTTTGGTCACGGCCCATGCCGTCTTGCCGTACTCCTGAATGATGCCTTGGTCCCAGAGATCACGCGCTTCCTTCTCTCCGCGCCCTTTCAATGCTTCGATTGCGACAGTGCCGTTTCCAGCCAGCGTGGACATTATCACGATCTCCGCCAGCTGGACATTGTCTTCTCCGTAGACACAGACGGCCGTCTCACGAGCGAGGGTCTTCATCAGATCAAACGCTTGATCTTGCAAGGCACGCAGCGCGTCCGTATCTCCCGAGCACGCTTTGACAATGTTCAGCCCCATCGCCACCGACAACTCGCCGTACTCTTCCTCCAAAACCATTCGTGACGCGTCTGAGAGCTTCTGATCTGGATCCAGTTGTGCCTGAATGGCTTCGCGGGCAGCTTCTGCTTTCACCACTTGCTCCTCTCCCACCTTCGCCACCAGCAGCACGCGTGCTTGTTTGTACAACATGGCTGCTGCCTGGTTGTCCAAATCCGCCAGCGCGTCCATGTCACCCGTCGCAGCTTTGGCCATGGTCTCTCCCAACTTCACGGCGTCTTCTCCGTACAGTTTTACCAGTTCATTGCGTGCTTCCTCCTTCAGCTTACCTTTTGCATTCTCGTCTCCCAACACGGCGGCGGCGGCCAGCTCCCCCCGAGCCACCACATCTTCACCGTAGCGATCTACAAGCTCATCCTTCGCGCGTTCTTTCAACAACGACTTGGCCTTTTCCTTGCGCTCCTCCGGTGTCATGGCTGCGTACGCTCCGTAAGTGTCGTACGCGCTTGTGGCAAAATCGAACGCCTCGGCTGCGTCAAAGTTGGCGATGCCGTCCTGGAGTGCCATGCATGCCTCGTACATTTTTTCGGCTCCTGCTTCCTTGGCCGCAGCCATTGCGTTGCTGCCTTGCTCACGCATGGCACGAATTATTTGCTTGGCAAACTTGGCGACTTTGCGTCCAGCTTGCCGTGCTGCGGCGGCAAGATCTTTGCCATCGGTTTCCACGAACCGCTGCTTAAGCTTGCCAAGAAAGGTGGACGCGCTTTTTTTCAGCTGCTTAGCTCTGGCGCGCATGTCTGGGGCCGTTAACTTCCCGAAGAATGCGCTGGGATCTGTCAGCGTTGGATCAAAGTGGTTCCATGTTGTATGGAGAGTTGAGGCCACACCTGCCATGTAGTTGGCGACGGCAAGAAGTTTTTCATCCACGTGTTTCATGGCAGACTTGGTGGTATCGTCCATCAGGCCTGCGTTCTCAAATACTTTCTTGATAACGTCACTGCTGATTTCTACAATCGTTTCGCTTGCCTGGCGCAGAATATCCTGCGCGAGATAAATCTGGTCGACAAAGACACCAGGAATATCATTAATCAACTTTCTCTTCATCCAACCAGGGAGCTGGCAGTCGTCTTGCGCGCTCAAACACGGGATCACGTAGGGTGACAGGGAGAAAGGATTCTCTGCCAACATTTGGAGGATTTTGACAGCGATGGCAAACGCTTGGTTGACGTCGTTCTGGCTCACAGTGTTATCCGACGCTGTTAGAGGCATGCAGGCGACGCTGCTGGGATGTTGGATAGTATCGGGATACTCTGGCAATGGGTTGATGTCATTGGCTTCCTCGATAGTTGCCTGAACAAAATCGTCTCGGCAACAGGTCTCGATGTCAATGTCACTGCAGGTTGTTCCCTCGCATTCATTGTGCCAGAAAGACTCCTCGCTGACGAAGGTGCCTGGACAGGTATAAGAAGAGCAGTACGCCTTGTACTCCACAACGGGCTCTGGATCTCGCTCGCAACACGTGTCACGGTCGGACTCTTCGCAGACTGCGCCATTGCATTCGGACGAGCGCGTGTCGTAGCTGAGACTGTAGCTTGACGGGCACGCCATCGTGTGGCACAGGGATTTGGGTTCGTTGTACTCCTTGAATTTCTTCTTGCATGAGTCTGCGCGGCAAACTCGTTGACTCATTTTGCGGTCACCCTGTACGACACGGGCTCGTGTTGGAGCAGGCAAGAATTTGCTGTATGATGGAGTAAACTCGATGTACTTGGATGCCCAAGAGCAGCAGCAGTACCCGCTTTTGATCGACGAGTGGACATCGCAGGGTCCACTGACCTGATTTGTCGAAGGGCCATCGTAGGGCGTGTGCAGAGTAGCAGAATTTTTGCGCTGCCGTTTCTTCAACATGTGTTGGTGGGCAACTTGGTGCAGTGACTTCTTTTCGCTGCGAGAGAAGGTCTCCATCAGTGAAAATTCGTCTGGGTCCTCCTGAGAACACGGCGTCGTAGTCTTGTGTTTGATGGCTTCCGTGAGGGTCTTAAGAATGTCAGCCTTCTTCATTTTGCCGATAGTGACGAACGTTTGAAATACTCCAGTTTCGGGAAGAACGCTGCCTGGTTGAGACCAGTCGATATCGAACGCTTCAAAGACTTTGTTGATGTCGGACCACAGCGACTCTCCACTATCAATCTTTGGCATGAGATCGCCCCAGTCAGGAACGTCGATTCCGTACAAAAACGACGCTGCCATTTTGGCCGTCGTCGCGATGCTCATTGCAGACTCCACAGCTGCAGTACTGGCTTTTCCAAATTTGGCAATCAACTTGTTTTTTTGCTTCTCTGTGAACTCGCCGGCAGCCTCGAGCTTGGCCATGGCGGCCTTGCCCACGACAAGCATCTCCGCCGTCGCTGCCTGCAGGGCAACCTCGGCAGCTTCAATGTGAGCCTCGGTGTATTGTTGTTTAACAAGAAGTGCTTTCACGGCGGCAGTAATAATGGGGCTGCGCTCCGTCACACCAGCCACATTTTCAACCATGGCACCCAGCAACCCTGGCGCCATTTCCGCAAAGTGCTCCTTGGTCAGTCCAAGGGCTGCTGCCGCACATTTCAGAAATTGTTCTTTTTCGGTGGCACCGAGAATCGATTGTATGATAGTAGAGTTACCAGCATGTTTGGCTGCTTCAAGCAGTGAAGTGATCAATTCTTTACGATGTGCGGCTGTCTTTTCGCTGATTTTCTGGTAGAACTGCTGGACTCCGGCCTCGATCGAACTCTCGGTCTTTTTGAGCAGGTCTTTGGCAGATTTGAATGCTTCCACTACGGAGGAGGCGATTCCAGACGCACCATTCTTCAAGTTGTTAGTTTTTTTTTTAATTTCGTCCATGGTGGGAATAGCTTCTTTGATATCATTCATGGTTATAGCAAAAATTGAATCAATCGCGTCCATAATGTACTGCTCTGCTTTTTCCTCCATGGAGACAACAAACTCATCAATCATCTCAGTGGCTTGGGCACCCAACGCTTCTGGGTCTGGTAGCATGCCAATTGTTCCGCGAAGCTCGGGCGTAATGACAGTCGTCACAGCTTTGACCAGCATGCGAATTCCCTTCTTTATGAGATTAATGATTCCCATGGGAATTGTCAAAAGAAAGCTGAGCGAGGCTTCTTTTTCCCCTTTGAGGACGAGCATAGCTTTTTGAACGAAAGCGTCGACATCAGCGTCCGTGTTTCCTACACCCTCTTCGGTACCGTTTCTAAAGACAAAGCCCAACAGATCCTTTTTTATGATCAGTTCCTTTAACTTGCTCTTGATGAAGTCCTTGATTCCTTGTGCGTTTGACAAGAACGCCAGAAGCTTCTCGAACACTTTGGGTGCGTTCTCGGCTGCTGCTCCCATGAGCATCTCGACAGTGTCGCTGGTCAAGGGAATCTTCAAGTCCATCAGAGTGAGAATAGGAATTGTTCCGTGCACCACATAGTCGCGAGGATCGGGTGCGTCTTTTTTCACTCTCATCACTTGTGGGTGAAGCTCCAACCCAAGCATAACACCAGAACCAAATGGTGATTCGTAGGTAATGGCAGCACCAATGAGAGCATCACCTTTCTCTTTTGTCAAGACGTTGCCGCTGGCGTACGAGCCAGCTTTGAGCATGAACATCCCCGGTTTGCCCATGGACGTTGAGGGACCTTCCCACGCCAGCTGCTCCATGTTGGCCAGAAAATCCGTGACGGGTTCAACGAAAGGTGTGCTCATGACGGTGGTCAGTTCGAGGTCTGCGAGCACACAGTCATCAATCAGAGCATCTTCTTTTCCTTCATCATACTTGAACAAGTTCACAATTTCCTTGATCTTGTCAATGTACTGCTGGCGACGATCTGGATCCTTCAAGAACCACGCCGCCGCCTTTCTGGCCGATTGCTGCGTGCGAACTTTGATTTCGTCCCACATGGGTGCCAGTTCGTCCAGCTTCTCCGCCAAGATGTTAAGCTTTGCCACAGTGCTGTTTGTTCGGATGCCCACGGCCTGCACCATGGTGTAGCACGAATTTTCATCCAGTTTGTCCATGTTAAAAGGTTTGGGGCCCTTGTAGAGCTCTATTCCGTCCTCATAATATTCGGTCATGGCGTTCGCATCGTGGTTGCTGATTCGAGAGTGTTTACCCATGAACTCTTTGTACACAGCATTTACTGAGGCGAAAGAGAACACGTCGGTGGTCTGCTCGATGAAGCGGTGCTTAAGGAGAAGGGATTTTTTCAGTTGATTGGTTGCCAGAAACTCCACCGTGGGTGCAAAACTGGGAAAGTCGCTTTTCTGAAGCTCAAGCTCCTCTTCGGTCAGCTCCGGCATCAGCGTTGGGGTGACATTGGGCAGAGGATCCTGAAGAATCAAGTTGTTGGCATTCGTGCCACGGCTGAGCTTCATGTAAGGTTCGGCGTCAGACACCCACACCGCCTTGTGACTGTAGTTGGCGGGCGGGCGATCCATGTAGGAGACAAAGTCCACAAAGCAACCGACACCCCAGTCGTCCAACCCCGATGTGGGATCGCCCTCAGTGTTGTACATTACGTTATCGAGGTTGTCGACGAGGTTTTCAAATGCGAAGAAACGCTGCTGAAACTTTTTGATTTTGCTGTACGTAGCTTTCATGGCAGGGACAATCATCACAAACTGCTCCACGCGCTCCGCGAAAATCTCTCCCTTTGTTAAACCAGCAGTCAGGTCGATACTTCCGCCTTCCTCACTGTCGCGCTCGTCGACGAGGGACATGGCATTTTTTTTGAATCGGTCCAAACCTTGCTCTGTCTCGTAAACAGAGTGCGACGCTCGAAAACTCGCGAGATCGGTCGGGTTGAACTTTTCGGGTGTTTCTCGTTTGTTCGGTGGATGTTTGCGTCCAACACCGTTCGCAGCGTTGTGCAACTCCTTTTCGTAGTTAGCCATGCCGACTTGTGCCTCTAACGTCAGCGACTGCTCCAGTTCCAAGAACAAAGTGTTGCCCTTCTTGTGCAAGGCACCAAACATGGCAAGGGTGCACATGTTGGGCACGGCTTCAGCTTCGGCGTCGGCGTCGGCATCGGCTTTTCTTTTGCCTTTCTTGTGGAGCTGCAACATTGCCAGCGAGCGAATCACAGCACGACGTTTTGCAGATGGAAGCACGTTGGGGTCATGGCGTGTAATGTATTGTTCTGGGAACTGGTCGGCAAAATTGTACTGGAGCAACGAGTCGCGGGTGGACGCGACGATACGCAGCGGCCGGTCAGCGTTGTTGTTGTCGCCGTCGTTGTCGGAGATTGACTTCAGCACGGTCGAGTGGAGCACTTTTTGGCGTGACTCCTGCTTGTCATGATACCCAGAATGGGCGGCGAGAGGGTCGGCGTGGCTTGAGTATTGAGTGACCGCCTGGATACCGTTGCTCAGCTTCTCAAAGGTGACTGATGGGTCATTCACCTCTTGTCGGCATCGTTCCGGAACGTCCAACAGCTGAGCAACCGTACGTTTCAGTTCGGAAACGCCACGATCTTGTTCGTCGACCGAGGCAAGTTTCACCGACATGACGGCACCGTTCGGCGCACGCTCGACAAAAAAAGGAATGCGCGAGGCTTTAGTGAGAAGAGCCAACCAGACGCCGTCGGTCTTGTCGTCGCGGTCACAGCGGTCCTCGTTGAACACTCGCGTATGGTCGCATGACACGCTCGGACGACGGAGAAGGACGCGGAGGACCGTCGTTCCTTTCATTTTTTTGATGCAGAGTGGTTCGACGTCCATCTCCATGGTCAGTTCGGCAAACGCCGGTGGCATCTCCTCCAAGATGCTGGATTCCTGCCTGCTTTCGACTGTTGTCAGCTCGGCATCGACCGCACCATTTGTGGCGGCTGCCATTGAGACAAATCCGGGCATGCTGCCATCAGTCACGTTTGTTGTTTCGTGGCTTTGGCGAAAAGTGACATCGTAGGTGCTTTTTTCGTTGGCCACCACCGTCCACGAAGTGCAGGGTGGTGAGCGGGACAAAAGCACCTCGGGGTCATCCCGCACGGCGTCGTTGGTAGTCTTGGCGGAAGGCAGTGTGTTGCTCACTACTGTTTTGACACCGCTTTGATCGTCTTCCAGAATGGCGTCCAGAATTGCTTCCGGAATTGCTTCAGGAATACTGCTTTTTTCAGGAATAATACCGCTTTCGGCGGGAAGACTTTTCACTTTCAGGGCATGTGCTGCATCGTAGTCCACGGCCGTGATGTCGCCGGCCGGAGCCGACGCAGTGTGCAGCGAGGTCGTGGCGAGATCAACGAGGACCGCCGCTGCCGCTGCACTCTTTTGTGTGCTGACTTGGTCGGAAGAGATGTCCTCCTTCAAGTCAAAAGTGGAGGAAGCATCGCGTTCACGTTGTTGGTTCCCCGAACCACGAAACTTGCGCTGGTTGTTGCCGCGAGTCGTTTCGTCAATGTTGCGCGCCACAGCCACCGCCTCTCCTGATACCACCAGGAAAAGAAGCAGCCAAGCGGACAATATGCCCCGTGGCAAAACAATTTTTATTGCCATTTAATTAAAATTAATGGTTGTGTGAATGGTTTTGATGTAATAATACCCCCTGATTTCTTTGCTTGCTGAATTTTGAGTTCATGAATTTTGTTGCGCCACCTCACTTTTTGTTGCCACCTCACTTTTTGTGAAGTATATAACTGTAACGATCGCTGATGTGCCAGCAACATATTTAGCTATACAAGTAGTTGCTGGCTGAATCAAAACTAGTCGGCGTTGCCGTGTGAATTGGGGGTGGACTGAAGAATTTTCCCAATAACTAAGAAAAAGGGGAAAATTGCTGGCTGGCGTATTTTGTTCTCTCTCTGGGCGATCTTCGATTTGTTCACACTCGTTCACCCATCACCCGTAAATGATGAATACATTTTTATCCCTCACCGCCACCGTGGCCCTGCTTGTATTATCAATGGCAAACGCCGACACTTTTCAAGTAAAATTCAACATTGCCAATCTTGATGGCAAAAAAGGCAACAAAGGAAGCTTCGTGATGGAAATACATCAAGAATGGGTAAGTGTGGTACTGTATATATATTATTGCTTGTGCAGATGCGGCGGAGACTAACACAAGACCAACAACCCGATGCTTCGACCAGGCACCACTGGGCGCCGAGCGCATCCGCGAAATGGTGGACGACAATTTTTTCAAAGGCATTCGTTTTTTTCGAGTGATTTCCGGTTTCATGGCACAGTTTGGTATCCATGGCAATCCAAAAAAGGCGGCCGTCTGGCGTGAAAAGAAAATGGTGGATGATCCAGTCACACAAAGCAACACTCGTGGTATGGTGTCTTTTGCCACAAGCGGGCCCAACTCCAGAACGACACAAATGTTCATCAACTTTGGCAACAACGCCAATTTGGACGGAATGGGGTTTGCCCCTTTTGGTTCCATCATTGAAGGCATGGATGTGGTGGATCGCATTTATCAAATTGGAGAAAAACCAAACCAAGGTCAAATACAATCCGAAGGAAACCGTTATTTGAAGACCAAATTCCCCATGCTGTCCTACATTGAAAGTTTCGAAGAAGTGTCCGCCGCAGATCTTTGAAGGTGGTGACACTGCATGCACGGTTGCCGAGAACAGGTGGTACACACATGTAGGGAGAGGTGCACGTAGCACGTGTACATACAGTATTACTACACGTAGTATACACACACACACCTGCAATAAACAAAAACATAAATTTTTTACAATTTGTACAACAATGAGCATGAGCAATGCTACACATGTACAATCTACAATCATCTACAATCTACAATGAGAGTCGTGTTTGTGTGATTGTGCACACACACGCAGCACAACACTACTCCTTTCAATCTCTATGTCCTCCTTTTTTTACTTTGAACTCAACCTTCACTTTTTTCCTCTCTCAACTCGTCAACGCTCAATTCTCAATTGTTAAACGGGAGGTCGTCCCACGAAGGTATGTTGGAACTCGCCTTCGCGGCATCGTTGGCCAATCGTTGCTGCGCGGCAGCGGCTTCGTCTTCTTCGTCCTCGTCGCCACTGCTGGCAAAATCATCTTCCTCTTCCTCCCCGTTGTTGTTGTTGTTGTTTTTGTTTTTTTTCGCTCGTTTAGCACTGCCGTCGCCGTCGGTATCCGGTGCTTTTCTTTTCTTGTCGGAGGTTGACGGTTCATCCTCCGTGTCGTCTTGGCGTTCTCGTTCCTCCCTTCGTCGCTCCATTTGTTCGTTGGACAATTCCACGCCGTTTCCAAAAATACTCACGTTGCTCAAACGACCAAAATCCTCCTGCACCAGCAAAGGCAAAGCCTGTGGGACAAAAGAACAACGAACAACGAACAACGAACAAAGAACAAACAACAAAGAACAAACAACAAAGAACAAACAACAGTCGGCAATTAGTACCAGGAATGTCAACCTCAACCTTCGCCCCCCCCCCAATTCTAACATCGCTCCGCAACAAGCACGTAGAACATCGTCGGTGGTACATGTGCACATGTACTTACCTCTCCTTCCGGATTCGTGTACTCTCGAGGTTGTTCGGCACCTTCCTCCATCAATTTTTTCGTCGCTTTGGTCGGGCTGGGGTCTTCCGTCGCTTTGGGTGGTTCGGTGTAGTAGGGAAGTTTGCCTCGTTGCCAATCGTTCAACACCATACGAGCGGCCGTTCTCATGTCGGGTTCTCCCTTTTTCAACAAACGCCCCATTTTGATGGCCAATTGGTTCAAAAAATCCACATGGTTGTCCCAACTGTGAATGCCGTAGGTTCTCACGATGAACTCCCTTCGACTCCGACGCAACACTTCTTCGATGTAATCTACGTGAACATTGGAAAAAAAGCGAGAATTGATCGTATTGGTCATGTCAGTCAAACATCAAAGAAAACGATGAAAAAAATTGCGAGGATCAATACAACACCCCAAGTTATACGAGCATGTATTTGTATAATTCGATCAATACTCCAAGTTACACAACGAGTACCACCAACATGTTTAATAAAGACCGATTTCACGTACCTTCCGGGGTCGGCAACCGCTCGCTGCGCGTCACTCCTTTCAAGACGATGTCGCACTCGCTCTCGTCGGTCGGAGGCACGACTCCAGGGCAATCGATGAGAAACACGCGACGCATCAGCGTGATGTATTGCCACACTTTGGTTTCGCCCGGGACGGGTGCTGCTTTGCAGACTGCTTTCTTTTTCAACGTGTTGATCACGCTGCTTTTGCCAACGTTGGGGTACCCGATGAAACCGACGGAGATTTGTTTTTTTTCTTTGTGCAATTGACTGAACTGACGCAACAGACTGATGAGACTTCCTTTGCCAAAGGGGTTGTTGACACTGGCGTGAAACGCCAACGTCGGGTATTCCCGACTCAACACGTCCACCCACCGCCGCGTTACCCAGACCGGGACCAAATCACATTTGTTCAACACGAAGATCAAATGTTTGTGCCGTGCATCTTTTCTCAAATGTTCTTCCACGTGCCGACTGCGCGTGCCCAAGGGGTCCCGAGCGTCCAACACTTGCACCACCACGTCGCTGCAGTCCAACACTTTGTACAACTCACGGTAAATGCGGTTGGACTGGCCTTTGGCAAACACCGAATTGGGCACCGCGTCCCGCGTGCCATCGTCCATCTTTGCGGCCAACGTGTCACGATCAATCTTGCCCTTTGCTTGATCGGCGTCGTAGGCGTCTTGCCCGGCGGCGGCACGGGTCATCAATCCGGCCAGGGAACTGCTGTTGACTTTGGGTCGTTTGCGTGATTTTTTTGGCCCAAACGTGCTGCCGAACGAACTCGTCGACAACAGATTCATGCGGGCAACTTTGCGTTGCCCTTTGCGTTCGTTCGCCGACAAATTGGACGTGGAACTGGAACTGCTCGAACCGTCGCCGGACCTGGCCGCGGTGTCGGAAATCAAACCCATCGGTACTTTTGATTGCCGCAGAATGACTTGGTACGGGTCGTGGACCTGGGCCGTGATCTCTTCCCGAAACTTGTCCAATTGTGCTTGCCCCACTACCCGAGTGTTGCCAAACCATTTTCGATTCGGGGCAGTTCTTCCCGTCATTTTCGTGACGTCTCGACCCCCGACTTGGTTCTTGTCGTGGTAAGCCCCGCCGTGCACGATTTCCCCCTTCTTGTTGCGGACGGGTGCCCCTCCCTTGTACATGTTGATGCGCTTGATGTCGGATTTGTCCCGCAACGTCGTTCCCTTTTTCCGATTGCCACTTTCTTTCGAAGGTGCCGTGCGATGGGGATTGGTACTGGCGTTGGAACGTTTAAAGGACGAACCCTTCTTAATCGGTTTGCCCGGTCGACCCATCCCACCACCTCCTCTTTTCCCCGCCGACTTGCCACTGCGCACCGCCGGTGCTGTGTTGTGGTTCGCGGGCATGGTTTTAGTGTAGTGATTTTCCCTCTGAATTATTCCCGAAACCAATGAAATCAAGCAGGGGGCCACATCCTGGACATCGACATCTCAGGCCAGATATTTCAGGCATCAAATTCTAATTCATATCTCGACATCATATCTCGATATCATAATAGGATTCATCCCATTATATAGTATATATGGGCCATATATATAGGCCTTATCTTGGACATAGTGCCTGGAAATGACATCGCAACTTTAGGTCAGTATGCCAATAATTATATATTCAACGGAAGATTATCCAAGTCTTCAAAGAGAAGAGATGAGATGTCCCCTTGATAGATCAGTTAATTTAGATCGATAGTTTCTGATAGTTCCTGATAAGTTTCCACACTTGCCGAGTTGCCGACACCAATATATACAATCACCGACAATACCATTCGGCAATAAAAAATAGTTCTTAGTGTGCCGATCACTGGCATCTCTGCATCTTGACCAACATGAAACACGCGTACCGCGCCCAAAAAATGAAACCCTCCTGTTTGGACGAACAGCCACGATCGGTGTTGGATGCGTATTACCGTCGCCCTCTGTTTGATGCGGATCAGTTTCACAAAAGAGCCAATGCCCGCCCCGTCACGCGGGAGCATTTAAAAAAGGGGTATCACTTCTTGTCCAGTTCGTCTCGGTTGGACCCCTCCTCTTCCAACTACAGCCGTTTCAAACATTCCATTCGGCATTACCAACCCCCCACTTCCTCTTACGAAAATCCGATCGATTTTGATTACCACCAGGACGAAGTGAACGAATACAAAAGACAACGTTTTCGAGCACAATCGCAACACCGCACTCGCATCATGTTGGAAGAGGAATTGGAATTGGAACGGCAAAAAATCCCCGTGTACGTGACGAGCCCCATCAAAGTTCGAAAACGACACCACAAAGCCAACAAACATGGTCATCGCAGCACGGACAAAAGGAAAGACCGAGTGGAAAGAAGCGAGGAGACCACCACCACGGCGGCGTCCAACAACAACAACAACAACAACAACAACAACAACAACCAAGAGGACAAAGAGCAGGAGAAAAGGCGCAAGCGACAGGCCCGGCAACTCAAAGCCAAACAGCAACGGTTGGATGCCATGGCTCGACCTTCGCAAAGAAAACTTGGTGGGTTCATATTTGATACATTGTTTCCGTTTTTTTTTTTATGCCAAGACCCTTTTCTACCCCTGCTGTCTTCTTGGTTATAGACTCGCTTGAAATCCTGACCTTGGTTTCCCTGCATTGTTTTTGTGATGGACAGATGCCGCCACGGCCTTGCGGCACAGCATTGAACATAGAAGACAAGGGCGCATCAATGCCAAGAACACCGCGAACACTGCGAACACTCATTCCTCGCCTTCCTTGCTGGGACGACAGCGACCGATGACGCAACAAACACAGGTATTTTTACCGATACTACACATTGCTCCCACCACGACCACCACGACCACCACGACCACCACGACCATTCCCACCACACTACAACTCTTACGACTACTACCACTTTATTGCTACTCCCAACAACAAACTTTTTCCTGACAACAACTTTTTCCTGACAAACCCAGGATTGGATTGCTTCCGCATCTCGCGCAAAGGACGCAAAGTTAAAATCGTTGGATGAATTTCAAACCCGCATGAAAGAGGCCACCGGTCCAAAAACGTATACAAATCGTGATCGATTCAATCGATTGTACGTTGCAACCTATTCTGAACATTCAATACTTTTTGTCAATACATTTTTTGTCAATACATTTTTGTCAATGCATGTTGTCAATGCATTTTTGTCAATACATTTTTGTCAATGCATGTTGTCAATGCATGTGCAGTATTTCCTGTTTAAAGGTGTTCATTACAGACGCCATTCCAAAAATAAATTCTGATCCATTTTTTTCTTTCTTCCCCTTTGCAACCCTCTGTTGTATCTCTTTCATATTTTTTCTCACAGGAGACCTTCCACCGTGCAATCTCCGTTGCGTGAAGCTTGGATGCGGGCGGCCTCCACCCCGAAACGAATTGCCA